>Ga0209164_1000099_pt1 | contig 276418 bp, 246 predicted proteins | sample MTBNYHSulfiMetaG_FD_187458 | JGI IMG/M metagenome (GOLD analysis project Ga0209164, IMG submission 187458) | Enrichment culture microbial communities from rom New York Harbor, USA that are MTBE-degrading - MTBE-NYH (New York Harbor Sulfidogenic)... | ecosystem: Environmental > Aquatic > Marine...
TCTTGCATTAACAGGGAATTTTCCCTGCAATTGCAGGGAATCACTCACTGCAATTACCAGTACTTATATTCTGCAGCAAACAGAGCAAGAGACCAGCATGAAGCGTGCGTCTTCTTGGAGTATCTCACTCTTGCCATCTGTGAAGGCGTGCCTTATACCTTGTTCATCACTTGAATATCCGTAGATTTTCGACATACCAGATTTGAGTGCTTTGTGCAGCGAGACTAATCCATTCTTCTCTATAGAATTTAGCGCCTCACCGAGAGTTGCTTTCGGATCACCACAGATGATCTTGCAGAGAGACTCTACAGCACTTATTGATTCCTTTATCGAATTCCGATAGTCAGGATCATGCTTTCTTGAGAAGAATTCCAGAGAAGTTTTGAGGTGCTTCTTAACACCGTTTAATGGTTCTACTAGGCGTATTGCACTTTCTATCTCTTCGATCTCTGCATCTTCTATTATTGGAGTTACACAATTTCCAATAATCCTGAATCCTGAGAGATTACTTTCAAGAGCGCTATTCAACTTGTTCTTAAGAGCCACTAGCTGGTTTTTGCTGAGGTAATCTTTGGCAATCCAGTCAAGCATGAACTCTATGAGATCATACACTTCGTACCAGTCGAGTTTGCCGAAGAGGCCTTTAAGAGATACGAGGTATCCAGAGATTTCTGTCGGCATTTTATCAAGTGGCAACTTAAAGAACGACTTCCAGAATGCAGTGTACAATGATTCGTTTGATCGGCTTAAAAGCAAAAAGTCGTAGTGACCATAAGCATCAGCACTAAACGCAGCATATACTTCGTTCCACAAGGCATTTCGCAAATCGTCGTCCATGGAATCGATCTGAACGTCTACCTTTGGTTGCTTGTACCCATATCTTACAGAGAACGGTTTCATTTCTTCACCTCTCCAGTCTTTCACAATCTGTATTTCACACCCCAAGAACAACCTCATAATCAAGGATTTTCTTTCGCTCTTTCCAGCCGGGCATGTGTGTACTCAAGAAGTCGTAGAATTCTCTATTATGCCCCGCGTAGATGAAGTGCACTAGTTCATGGAGCATGACGTATTCTATACAGGGCTGCTTGGCTTTGTATAGGTAGTAGTTCATCGTAATAATTCCCTTCTTTCTGTTGCAGCTTCCCCAGAGTGTTTTCATCTTTCTGACCTTTATTGTGGGCCTTTGGTATCCATACTTCCCGATTATTGGGTAGAGCTTATCAAGCAGACTTTCATAGAGGCTCTTCTGCTGTTTCCTTATCCAGACCTCAAGTTGTTTTGAGAGCGTTTCCTCATCCTTTGGATCTGGTGTGTAGATGAAGAGCTTCGCGTCTTCCAGAATTACATTCTTCTGCCAGGATTCTCGAACGATAATCATGATTTGCTCTCCTAGAATCCTTACAGTGATCCCGCTCTTTATAAAATTCAGTTTATCGTTAGCATTACTCTCTCTGAAAAAGCCTAGTTTACCTTCAATCCAATCTCGTTTCTTCTCTACAAACTTCTCGATCCACTCAAGGGATACCCCGTGAGGTGCCGAAACAGCAACCTCTTCGTTGGGGAAGACTTTCAGCCTCACGTTCCTCATCTGTCGTCTGGTAACGGCAACTTCTATTTCTTTGTTGTTATTGAGTTTCAGAGTTATCATTTCCATCAGTACCTCTTCTTTGCTACGATAAGGAGCTTGTCCAGAATGAGATCTACGATGTCCGTTGAAACCTTCAATTCATGCGCTTCAATGAAATCGAAGATTAAATCGTCGAGTTCCGCCATGATCCTCTTGTGCACTGTTATATTGTCGCGCCAATCAATTTTTGTATTTCCGGTTATTGACCGTTTTATTCCTTGGGAGAGAATGGCAATATCCTCTTCGATTGCTTCGTTCGCTTCTAATCCTGAGTGCTCCTGTAACTCATGTAGCACTGTACTGTAGAAGGCTTTAGAGTCGCTGTCGTTGTCTATCCGTGCAGGATATGACTTTCCAGATCGACCTTCTCGGAGATCTTCGGCCAACTTCTCCATATTTGCGAGGTATTTCTCAGTGTTTCTTTCTTCTTCGTATCTGCGAATTGTCTCTCTTATTCTCTCCGAGAACTCCATGTATATTGCTGGGTCATCGTGTTCTCTCGAGCTCATGATCGCCATCATTCTGGTCTTTATGGCGTCGGCCTTTGACTTGCTGTCGCCAAGCGAATTGAGTTGCTCATCCATTTTCGCTTTGTACATTATGTCTAGCGGTTCCTGTACAGTCCAGGCATCATTTGCCAGCACGTATTTGTTCAAAAGGTTCTTGATCTTGTCATCGTATTCCTTTGTGCTCATTTCTCCACTATCATCATGAATTAAACTGACGGAATTCCTTAGTTTAGTGAAGAAGAGCAGCTCACGCCTGTACTCCTCTGCTTTCTTTACTCCGACGAAGTTGAAAAACTCATAGCTAGAAAAGAGAAGATCGACCATCTTTGAGTACTCTTTGAGCCTTTCGTAGAATTCTTTCCGGAGATCGTCTTTCTCAAGATATTCCTGCCAAACGCTAGTCCGTCTCTCATCAATTGGGATAGAAGGAAAGAGATTGAGAAGGTTATCTCTCACTCTAAGCAGTTCTCTGCTGTTTTCCTGAGGTCCGCTCAGTACATCCTTTATATCGTCCTTATCGAACTGATTCATCCCTGACTTTTCATCTGAATAAAGGTCTAGCGCACCGTGAAGCTTTTTGAAGATTCCATAGTAATCGACGATGAGCCCGAAGTCCTTCCCAGGATAGACACGGTTAACCCTTGCTATTGCCTGCAAGAGGTTGTGATCCCGCATGGGTTTGTCTACGTAAAGAACAGCCGCTATTGGGGCGTCGAAACCCGTAAGAAGTTTATCTTTCACAATGATGAGCTCAATATCATTGTCTTCTCTGTTGAAGGTGGTTCTTACGTATTCTTCGTATGTCTCCGAATCACCGTGAAGGGGGATTACGATTTTGTTGAAGAAGCTATCTATCTTCTCTCTGCTCGAGTTCGAAAGATCATCGTCATCGCCCTCCCTGGTATCCGAAGGGCTTATTACTACCGCCGATTTGAGATCTCCGAGACTCTCCAGTTCGTGATACATATCGATTGCAGAGGCCCTGGAGGAACAAGTCAGTATCGCCTTGAAGCCTTTTGGACGACAATAGTGTATGAAGTGTTCGTACACGTTTATTGCAACCATTTCCAGCCTCTTTGTTGTCTGTGAGAGATGGAAGAATGTACTGTACTTCTTCTTGAGTTTCTCTTTCTCTTCTTCGCTAAGTGGGGCGGTGACGTATTTGAGAATCTCATCAATCTTCGCGTTAGAAATTCCCTGAGGTATTATTCTTCCTTCATACACAAGCGGAACCGTAACCCCATCGCTGATTGCGTCCTCCATCGTGTAAGAATCTATGAGGGGTCCGAATTTGTCATAGGTGTTCTTCTTTTCCTGTTTGATCAGTGGTGTTCCCGTGAAGGCGAGTTTTACTGCATTCGGAAGCACCACGTTCATATATGTATTCAGTCTCCCGTAGTGGCTCCTGTGTCCTTCGTCGATAATCAGAAATATGTTCTTGTCTTCTTTCCTGAAGTTCATCTTCATGGCTGTCTCGAATTTGTTAACTATGGTAGTAACTACAGTCTTTCCGTCGTCCTTTATGAGAGATACCAAACCACGGCCCGTAGTTGCCCTTGTCGGACGCATCTTCGTGTTGCTGAAGTTTTCAAGTATCTGCTTGTCGAGGTTCTTCCTGTCAGTAACGAGTATGAAACGTGGATTCTCGAAATCTTTGTCACGCTGGATCATTTTGACGAGCATAATCATGCTTATAGTCTTTCCCGAGCCCTGCGTATGCCAGAGCACCCCGTTTTTTGTTCCCTTGCCGTCCTTCATTTTGATCCTGTCCATGCATTTCTTGACGGCGAAAAACTGCTTGTACCTGGCTATCTTCTTAATATTGGCATCGTATATGATGAAGCTTCTGGTAAGCTGCAGCAACCTTTCTCTTGACAGAAGAGAAACTGCCGCCCTGTCTTGCTCTACTATCTTTTCATCAGGGGAGCATTTCTTGCAGAGTTCTTCCTGCCAGTCCTTCTGCTCTTCCTTCCATCTGTTGAAGTGTTTTTCAGCAGTTCCGCATGTGCCATACAAAAACTCGTTCGAATTGGTTGCTATTACAATTTGAGCGAACTTGAATAGGTGGGGTATGTAATCAGGGTGCCAGTTTCTGATGTTCTGTCTTACTCCCTCGATTACATCTACACTTGACTTCTTACATTCTATAACCACAAGGGGGATACCGTTGACAAGAAGCACAATATCCGGCCGTGCAAACTTGCCGTTTGGCCTCTCTACTTCGAACTCGTCAGTTACCTGCCAGATATTGTTTGCAGGGTTGTCGAAGTCGATGTACTTGATATCGAAAGACTGCATCGCTCCGTCTGGAAGAGTCTGCTCCAGGCTTTTTCCCATGCAGAGAAGATCATATATGACTTTGCTAGTCATCATTAGGCCGTTGGTGATGGGAGCATCTAGCTCTCTAATAGCCTTGCCTATGGACTCACTTGAAAAATGTAGCTTCTCCCCCTTGTAATCAAAGATCTGTCTTCCGAGAAACTTGACCAGTTCGTCTTCAAAAATGACCTTAGTCTTGCTTCCGCGCTTCTCTTCGGCCACGGCCCTTGGAACGTATTCATATCCCAGCTTCTGGAGGAGCTTTATCATCCTCTCCTGGCTCTCCGGTCTTTCGTTGAAGATTCTGTGGTCAAGCATAAGATCCACCTTCACTACTCTCGGATTCTATCTTCTTTCTCAGATTCTTGAGACTTTCGTAGATCTCATCATACAAGACTATCTCGACGTTTTTCAGCGAATTTCGGAGTATTCGGAAGTCCTGCTTCATTGAATCGTTTTCAAGTTCGTTGCTGTGCCCAACTACAAGTATTCCACAAGGCCTTACAACAGTAACGCAATGGCCTCTCTCAACTTTTATATCCCTCTCAATTGAGAGAGCCTGTGCTGATGCTAAGAATACATACTTTTCCAACTGACTTATCGCGGCAGCCATTTCAGTGCTCCAGTAGTAATTGTTGTGGCTTGTGTCATACTTAAGCAGCTTAGTATTTGGCTTCTTTATCTCATAGATATCCACAAAACCGTAGATATCATAAACAAGAAAGTCAGGCATGGAAGTCTTTCCGGTTTTAAGGTTCTGTTTTGGAACGAAATCGATATACCTGGAATCGAAGATGAATATGTTCTGCTCAAAGAACCTCTGCCATGTGCTTTCATTAGTTTTCTTCTCCAGTTTCTTCTCAAAATCAACCAGAAGATTATCCAGAGTTATCTCCTTAAGCTTAAGCACATTTCTCTCTATGAAAGGCTTCTTCTTGGTCTTTCTTTCAAGAACCTTCATATAGAACGATTGCATTTGCTTCAGTTCTTTAGGTGTAAGTTCATCTATTATGGTTTCATCCAGAGACTGAATCAGCGCCTTCTTTGTTGAAATCAAGACATTCGAGTTCTCATCGAATTTTGAAAGCTCCGGGAAGCGATTCGCAAAGAAGTCAATGATTGATTGCTTGGCGTTCGCCTCGCCCTCATTGATGTAGTGCCTTGATCTATCCCTTATTCTTTTCAGATCTCTTTCGTTCAGAATTAGTTTATAGCTACCAGCTCCAGTGGGTTTCAGCAAGGTTTGATTTGCTTTCGTAATCCTGAATTCGCTGATTGTTGTTTCTTCATTGTCCAGGAACGCTCTTATCGCATCAGTGAGAAGATATCCGAATTTGTAATCAGTAAATCCGCCACCTACTGAATAGAACCCCTTTGGAATATTCTTCGTTCCTTCGTAGACTATCTCTTTGCATATGAAGTTCTTCGGCATCATATAATGCAGAACTCCATCTTTATCGAAGAAAGAGAATACTTCGCTTCTCTTCATGAAATAATCGTAGTCTTCTTCTTTAATCTGAAAATCATCACTGATTTCTGGAAACTTGTCCTGGATGTTTTCAAGGCGTACTCTTCGGGTCTCTTCTGGCATATCGTTTGGGTATTTGACTTTGAAAGTTAGGAACGTATCTGTGGCTTTCAAGAATTGCAAAACCATCTACTCGCCCCCTCTATTTCTTGTCTCTCGGAGGACACGGATCATTTCCGTAGCTATTTCCAGCCCTTATTTTGCCGTCTTTCCCGTGGATCTTCGTGTCTGTCTTCTGGTTCTTTGCGATTCTCTCGGCAATCTCTTGTGCTTCAGCCTGGGTGTCTACTATCCTTGTCGGTTTCTTCGCGCCGCCTTTCTTAACCTGCCATTTGTCACCTAATGGAGTGACATGAATGCTCTTTTTACCCATAGTCGATCCTCCTTTCAGGCTTTAGTCCTCACAATTCCTGTCAGCAACAGCTGCAAAAGTGATTTTTTCTTTAGCTCCCATTGTTCGAGGTCTTTGTTCAGTAGATCAATCTCTGTGTCAGCGGTTGAGAGGATAGAAGAGACTGCTTTCTGAGTTTCAGTGTCTGGGATATAAATCTTCAAGTATTTGAGATTCCTTTTACTTAGCCCTTTAGCAGTAGTTCCTGTAGCTAATTCCTGAAGCTTTCTCTGAAAGATATTTGACATAAGCAAATGTTTTCCAAAGATGCTGTTTACAGAATCTTTCAATCTCAAAGCAACCACTCTTTGACCCAAAATGTATTTTCTGGTCTCTTGAACCAGAGCTATATTTCCAAGAGGGGCTTCAGTTGTCATAATGATGTCTTCTTTTTCAATCTTCTCATTCTTCATCCATCTGTTAAATACATCTTCAGAGTAGTAAGTTGTTGGGAATGTGAAGTCGATTTTGCCCATTCTTACATTATGTGCTGAAAGGCCTGGAATATCTCCATCTGACGAGTCCTGCTTTGGTGTCTTTCCTCTCTTGTCAATTATCAACTTGCAGATCTTCTCTAGCCCTGTTATCTCCCAATCATGAGAGATAATTCCAAGTTCAGTCTTTTTATATCCTTCAGGCACTTGTCCGTTTCTTATCTGCTCGATTCGTTTCTTGAGTTCTTCGTATGGGATCCCGTTTTCAATATCCTTGACGCGGATCATTCCTGTTAGCAACGTTTGCATGAGCCACTTCTTGACCTTTTTCTTCTCTTCAATCAGTTTCTTCTTCAGGTCGATAACTCTGTCACACGTTGATAAGATCTCAGCGATCTTTCTTTGTTCGGCCCTAGAAGTAGGTAGAACAAGCTCAACTTTCTCTATATCATTCATATTTATCTTTGGAGGAGTCGCAAGAAGTAAAGACTTTCTGAGCACTTCTTTCAGAAACAAGCTTGATTTCGAGTACTCATAGAAATAGCTTCTCAGATTCTGATCACTAATCTTTATTAAAGCCAAGCTTACGTATATGCTTCCTTCTTCATCCCAGTCTACAAGAGCAGTCTTCCCAATTGTTCCAATACGAGTGAGTAGAATATCACCTTTTTCAACTTTGCACCTCTTTGAAAGCTGAAGATGTTCATCAAGAGTTATGAATTTGACGTTCTCGAAGTCATTTGAAGTAACTGTCTCGACGCTAAAGAAAGGGACTCCGTTCTCCACATATTTTGGTGTTACATGTGTCCCATCAACTATCTTATCCACATATTTGACAAGTCTTTCAAGTCTCCAATCTACTGGAAATACTCCCACACACCGTTTGTTCTCATACCCCTCGGGCACCTCTCCCCGTCTGATTTGCTCTATCCGCCTCTTAATGTCTTCCCTCATAGCAGCCACCTATAAACCCAGCCCTTTGAAATATTCGTCCATTTTTTTCTGCACTTCTTCAAGCTCGGTATTTATCTCTTTTATGTTTTTCTGTACTGCTTCTATGTCAATGAAATCCTCCTGTTCGAAGGTATCTACGTAGCGAGGGATATTGAGGTTATAGTCGTTTTCCTTTATCTCTTCGAGAGTAGCAACGTGAGCAAACTTCGGGATGTCATTTCTATCAAGGTAGGCCTTCACTATCTCTTCAATATGCTTTTCTTTCAGGGTGTTCTTGTTCTTGGCCTTCTCGTAGTGCTCTTCTCCTGAGGCGTCGATGAAGATTACGTCGTTCCTGTCTCTATTCTTTTTGAATACCATTATGCAAGCCGGAATCGATGTTCCGAAGAAGAGATTTGAAGGTAGCCCAATAACGGCATCCAGAAGGTTATTCTTGATCACCTGTTTCCTAATTCGCCCCTCTGAAGAGCCTCTGAAGAGAACTCCATGAGGAGCAACTGCGGCTATCCTTCCTCGCTCCGACATGCTGTGAATCATGTGAAGTAGGAAGGCCCAATCACCTTTGCTGGCAGGGGGTACGCCCCAGTCGAAGCGGTGGTATTTGTCGAGATTAGCCTCCATCTTAAACTTCTTGCCATTTCCTGCGTTCTCACCGCCCGGATTGAAGCCCGATGCCCACTTATCCTTTGAGAAGGGCATATTTGCAACGATTACATCGAAGAGCATAAGGTTACCGTTTTCGTCCAGATGGAGCGGATTAGCAAGAGTATCGCCCCAGGCTATCTTTGCGTCCAGGATCCTGTGTAGATACATGTTCATCTTTGCCATTGAGAGGCTTGAGCCATTGAGTTCCTGCCCGTAAATCTGAACCTTGTCCATTTCTTTTCCCGATCTCTTGGCTGCGTGGATTAGCAGAGAACCTGAACCGCACGTGGGATCGTATATCCTGTCATTAGGCTTAGGTTCAACAAGACGGGCCATAAGTTCGGAGACCGCCGTAGGGGTGAAAAAGCTTCCTGCCTTTTTTCCGGCTCTGCTGGCAAACTCACCTATCATGTATTCATATGCGTCGCCTATGACGTCTGCGGGAATCTGGCCGGGATTTGTTTCTATCTGTGAAGGGCGTAAATCGAGGTTTACGAAATCGTCTAACAGTTCTCTGAGTATGGCGTTTCTATGAGCCTTGTTTCCCAGAAGACTCTCACTGTTGAAATCTATGCTTCTGAAAACACCGTTGAGCTGCTCGAAGTTTTTATCTTCTATACCCCTCAAACAGGCGTTGATTAACTGGCCAAGGTCGTCGCTATTCTTGTTCTTGTAAAGGTAATCGAACTTATGCTCGTCGTCCATGACAACCGGAAGCCTTTTCAGCTGACGTTCTAGTCTTACATCGTCGTCATAATTGCTTTTGAGTTCTTCCAGTAACTCTGTGTGAGTATCGCTCAGATACTTCACAAAGAGAATCGAAAGAACGAAGTCTTTGTAGTTGGCCGCATCGATAGTATCCCTGAAGGTGTCGGCTCCTCTCCATAATACGTTTTCAATGTCTTTTCTAGTCGTCATCTGCCTCTCCCCTCACTCAACGCTCTGATGTATATGGATTTTATGTGATCTCTTTCTCTTTCCGAAAGTCTAGATAGCAAGTCTCGCTTTCTCTTGTTCAAGAGCCAGAGCTCTCCAAGGACCTTCTGAGTCTCCATATCTGGCAGTGGAATCATAAACTCGTTCAGCTCCCTCTTGCTTACCGAGTGCATGATCATTCCTCTTTCTGTGTAATGCTTCAGAGCCTCAAGCCCTCTAAGCTCCAGATATCCAGCTAGAAAAGCCGGAACAACGCTTTGATGACAGCGAATAATCAACATGTTGCCTGAAACAACTACGTTGGAGACTTCACCCGTGACTAACGTTACAAAGTTAGGACTGACCCTCTTTATTAACAAATCACCCCGACGGACTAGATTGTGATCTCCGACCTCCGTCTCAAGATTTACGGGTTCGAGCCTATCGAAGTCATTCGAGTCATCTAGGTTAGCTGGGGTCACCATGTGATAGGTGAACTCCCCGGACTTCTTACCTCTAGCCTCATTTATACCGATTATTATATCGGCGATTTCTTCGAGTTTTCCCTCAGTTATCCTCATTTGTAGCTCCCAGATATAATTATGATAATACGCTTCTTAGAACCTAAGGTATTTCAAAGCAATCCCTGTTGCGCTGATGTGTTGGCATCATTAGTGAGTAGTAACAAGTCAAAATTGACGCATTGTTCGGTTCAGTCAGAAGCTATTACTAGAATATTATTCTCTGAGAGGCGAAATTTTGAAAACGGCTGACCGAATGTTAAAATGGCTTGTTGTATCTAAACATATTGATGCTAATACTTTGTTAGTATAGCACGACCAGATAATAATTAGAACTATATATCAATTGTAAGCGTTTTACTGTACCATATAACTTGACAAAGTATGTGAATTGTGGTATTATTGTTAATAGAGATCCCGGAGCTCGGGGCTCCGGGATCTCGAGAACGGGTTTCGTGCGAACAAAACCGTTACTACAAGTGTACTGGATATCCTTCTCCAAATCGCTCTCTTTCCACACACTTCTCCAGACTCAAATGAATCTCACCCGCATGAAACTCCTTAAATGGGGGATTATCTGAACAGAATTGGCAACCAAGTTCCAGTGTGGTTCTTTCTTGATGATTTATAAACCATCATCTTAAGGATATGTGAGAGATCGTAAGACCAGCGAATTAAGGAGGACAAGATTGCTAGCAAAACTATTGATTGTTTTGGCGATTTCAATTATTGCGTTTCTTCTACCCTGGAGTTTTGGTCAGATAGTAGGTTCGTACTTCATTGGTGCTGCCATTAGCTGGGCATTTGCGTTAAATAGTATACAGTCAAATAAGCTACTTGCTATCGTTTTATGTTTTTTCTGCAAAAGAGTTCGTCTATCTGTTTCATATCTCTTCAAAATTGAATTGGATGGGAGATATCTGCTGATCAAAGGTCATAGAATTCAGCATCAATATCAACCAGTTGGTGGAGTATTTAAATACAAAGAAGGCGCCCTAGGAATTCTTGACGAGCTTAAGAGAGAATCTGACGACAAACTGGCAGTTGACGAAACTAGCAAGAACGATCTTAGGATCTATATCTCCGGCAGCAAAGTCTCCGGTTTCTTCAAGTGGTTTGACAGCCGCAAGTACAGAGAATTATCACCAGAGAGAGAGCTTCGTGAGGAGCTTTTCGTTCCTGGTATTCTAAGCGACTTTCCGTTGACAAAACCTGATTTCTATCAATTGATTGAGACTAAAATCACTTTCAAACATAAGTGGCTTTCAGTTCTGAAATGTCACGAACTTCTTTATGCAGAGATCTACAGCTTAGATATTACCCAGAATCAATGGAATGAAGTTGGAGCTCTAATGAAAAAGGAAGACAAAAGAATTGGGTGGTTCACAAGAGAAGAGATAGTAAAAAGGGGAATATCGGAAAAGAACTTCGGAGCCATAATTTCTGAGCATTCACAATGGATTCTGTGAGGAGTGATGAATGTGCTGTATGAAGCTTATTATGTTACTTCAAGACCTATGATGGATGAATTACTTCAACGCATTGGGAATGAGCTACAACTGCCGCAAACAAAGCGAGAAAAGGCAAGTCAGACCTATGATGCAATTTTCAATTTCCTTGATAGCGATGAAGATCTATTTCAGGGGAACGATATCGACGTCTTTCCGCAAGGCTCCTACAAAATAGGCACTACCGTAAAACCTTTGTCTGGTGAGGAGTATGATCTTGACATTGTGTTGAAGATAAAGCAAATATGGCATTCAGATTTGAGTCCAAACGTTTTGCTTGACAAACTTTACAAGAAATTCAAGGATAGTGATAGATACGCCGACATGGTAGAGAAAAAGCGAAGATGTGTTCGTATCAAGTATGCTGGTGACTTTCATATGGACATTCTACCTGCTTACCCACTTGAGAATATTGAGTCAGAAAAACTGCAGGTTCCGGACAAGCAACTCAATCATTGGGTACCTTCTGCTCCAAGGCTATATGCAAAGTGGTTTGAAGATCGGTGCATTAAACTAAAGAGAATGATTATTGAGGTAGCCCAGCAGGAACCACTACCTTATGATCTTCCGTTTGAAGTCAAACCCACTCTCAAACGTTCAGTACAACTCATAAAAAGACAGAGAGATGTCTATTTCTCAACGAAAAATGGTGAAGCACCTAAAAGTATAGTTCTGACAACCTTGGCTGGTATGTACTATCAGGACAAGGGCTCTCTGTTTGATGATATGGGCCATATTCTTGACTCAATTCTTTCCAATGTGTGCAGTCTGCAGTCTCCTCCCGGTATTCCTAATCCTATAGATAACGGAGAAAACTTTGCGGAATCTTGGAAGGCTAATGTTGCTGAATTTGGAGCCTTTAAGGAATTTGTCTCAGATTTTGCACATCGGTGGAAAACCCTTGGCTCTATTAGGGGACTCAATTACATATCTAGACATCTTGAAGAGATGTTTGGTGAGACTGTGACAAAGGAAGCTCTGACCAAATACTCTGAAGACATTCAGGCACTTAGGGAAGCGGGGCGCCTGACTATGGGAAACGCAACAGGCAATCTTAGCAGCGTGGGGGATTCTGAGCTGAATTCAACTGCTGTGAGGAAGAATACGTTCTTTGGAGAGAGCAGGTGAAGAAAAACATACTGAAACCCTTGACAATTATGGAGCAATACAGCCACCTGAGTCAAACATTTCCTAGGTTCAAATGTACAGCTAAACGTGGTGAACTGAAAATTAGGGGACAAATATCTCCCTCAACGATTTCATCAACGTACACATTTACCTTGAACTATCGTCTCCAATCAAACCCTAGAGTGCGAATTATCGAACCACAACTGGAGAAGCCGGATGGGAGAAATCCTCCCCATTTGTACTCCGATGGATCGCTCTGCCTATACTACCCGAAATACTATGAATGGAAATCAACTATGCTTATTGGTGAGACAATAATACCCTGGACATCCCTGTGGCTTTTCTATTATGAAATCTGGCTTGTTACAGGTGCATGGTTTGGCAAGGGAGAACATCCAACTTCAAATAAGAAGAGAGATCGTACTCCTTTGAAGAACAAAACCTTACGCGCCATAAGACCGCGTAGATTCTCATGAAATACGGATATCTAGTGACTGGTTTAAGCGTTCCGGAAGGTAGCAAAGACCACGGGAGCTCTTATACCATGAGTACTGGTCGCATAGTGACACCACATTATCTGAGAGCTTCTCGGGAAGCCCTCAGAACGATAGGATGTCTATTGAAGACTGTTCTTGTTGTAAATGAGCAAGGTAATCCTTTTTTAGGCAACGAAACTCATTCAAGACGCCATGTGATTGCTTTCGGTGATGGTGAGGAATCGGACAACCTTTCCGAAAAGATCGCCGATGCATTCCAGGGAGCGTTTCTACTCTCGATGGGTTCCCTACCTCACGAAGAGCCTTTTTACTTACTGAAGTTCCCGTTAAACTCAATAAATAAGAAAAGCATGTTGAATCTTCAATCTATTAAAAGATTTTATACCGAGAATATTAGGTACTTTGATCTCTTAAGCTTTGAGATAATTATTAATAACAGTCTGGCTATTGGCGAAAATAACCTCAGAAATATCTTTCAGCTGGTGCCTGTTTTGGTCTCCAGCGAAAAGCTTCTTCTGAGCTCGGGATTTCTTGCAATGAGCCACAGAGATTTTTGTATGCCGAGAGCTACAGAAGTACTGAGTAATCCTGATTTCGTGCCGCCCACCAGATTTGAGAAATGCGCCTTTGAAAATGCTCTCCACAATGCCTATAAGTCAGTTGAGGTGATAATTGGAGATCCACCAAAAAAGGAAAAGAAGCTCCTCGAAAAGTTTGTAAATGCAGGGATTGATCCACATAAGAAGATGAAGAAGTACAATCGTGATACCGGTGAATTCGGCGATAAACCTTTCTATGAATTTGTAAGAGAATTCAAGAGCTTCAGGAATGATTATTCGGCCCACGGATCAACAAGTCTTGAGGATAGAAAGATTACTATTATAGAATTATGGAATTATCAAACCCTCGCATGGAACATTCTCTGGACTGCTCTTGAGTTTCAGCAAAGGAAATTGAAGGAAGGCAATCCAACATGACTGAAGTTTGCGATCGTCTCTACGTTGGCTCTGAAGTGGATTGCTTCCATTCCAGACCGGGATGGGCTTTAGTTCATGCCTGCAAGCATCCATGTCACGTCAATGCAGTTGGGTACAAAGGTTCTCTACCAAAGAACCACCCCAATTACCTGAGTCTTGAGAGAGGAGCTAATCTCTATCTGAACATTGTTGATCCAGATATTCCACTTTTCATGCCTCAGACCTTTGTTGATTTCATGAACTTCTCCCAGAAGCATTATAACGAAGGCAAGAATCTATTGATTCACTGCAACCTTGGTGAATCAAGAGCTCCCTCTCTAGCACTGCTTTTCATGGCTAAGGGTCTGCACGTGATCTCCGATAGAAGTTATGAAGAAGCACGAAAGGAATTTCAGATAAGCTATCCCGGATACAAGCCAGGATTGGGAATTGCCAGATATTTCGCCGATAACTGGGACAGATTAGGAAAAGGTGCCTGACTGATCCACAATGCGTGGAGTTATCAGTAAATGGGCTGGGATGTTTTGAGTGAGAGATCTCAACACAGCTATGTATGCTCCAATTAGATCGATGGTGTGTGTTGTTCACGAAATTGGAATTTGCCATCTGTTAATAAACATTCGAAACAATTCTCGAATGAGAAACAGAACCCCTTGAAATGGTGATTCTAAGTCGGGAAAGCAGCTATTTCAGCATTGAGCTTCAGCGAGGAGGTGAAAAAACGTTGGACAAGACGAAATTCGAGAGATTCAAGAAGTGGTTTCCTGAGCAGAGGGAATATCTATGCATAGTTAGAGACCCGGATTATCAAGGTTCCCCTGACAGGATTCTTCTGACAATACTCGGAATAAGCAGAAAGAATCTGAAGCCGTATACTGAAGATCTGTTCTCACTTTTTAGAGAGTCAGGAATTCTCAGAGTTAGTTAGCGGCATTCAGGCCTACATTGAGTTCCAGGATATTCTGGACATTTCTATCAACGCTGAACTGGATTTCAAACAAAGGACCGCTGCTGAGATTCTCCGAATGCATGTATGGAACAGGCATTACTGCTTCTATGAAAGTCTCTTCTACTTACGCGACAGCATATCGTCATGGCTGGACGGTAATTTGCTTGCTTCCTTGGCATTATTGAGGCCATTTCTGGAGCTTTCTGTCTTGCACATATACCGACATGTAACTGCTGACAAGAACGGGCACGAAAAACATCTCGAATGGGTTCATGGAAAGAAAAACAAACCTAACTTTCATGCAATGGTTGACTTGAGTATAGAACGCATTGAGGCGGCGGAATTCTGCAATACTGAAAGGCTGAATCTGTTGAAAGAATCGCTGAAGAAGGCATTCAAAAGCCTCTGCGCCTATAATCACTCTCCTCAACTCGACGAAAGCATTTCAACCATGAGCAAAGGAAACCTCTCGATCTCAGCTGAAAGCGTTCTCTTCTACCTGGTTGTGGCAAGTTTTGTCCTTAGACAGTTAATCTACCTGTTTGTTCTGGCGTACCCTACTTCATTGTTTCCTGTAGATAAGTACAAGAAGTGGGGTGTAAGTCCACCAGCAGGTCTCTATTTTGATGAGTATAACTATGCCGCAATTAGAGAGTTCTTAGGGGAAGAAAACCTCGAAACGCTTAAACTTCAACTTGAGAACTGTCATGATGTTGTTGATCTCATGAGCTTCTACAATTCTTGTGAAGATCTTCCAGATGAAACACTTAACGAGCTATGGGCAAACTTCTGCGAGCAAACCAAAATGCTGATGAACTCAAGCATAACGGACAGAAAGAAACGAATTCTCCTCTCAAAGGCAGTGATAAGAGCATTAAATTGGGGATCAAGTTATACAGAGAAAGATAACGAGGGAAGGATGAACAACGACACTCTAGAATCGCTTATGGCCTCCTGGAGCAAACTGAAAGATTGGTGAGGCCGTCTCTCTTCTGGATTGTCAACATATTTATGTCTATGTTTATTTTCTAGAAGTCAAGTGTAGAATCCGGATTTGGTTTTTCTTCTTCATGTTTCTTACGAGAACGAATTCCTAATTTGAAACTCTGCTCTGATCTTCGAACAACAATATACCTTCTTTCAGTGAGTGATTCCGTTTTTCACATTACATAACTTGATCTGCTGAGATGGCTTCTAGAAGCTTTGAGCGTGGTTAATGTTTCCGCTTCAATTGTGGTTGCTGTTGCCAGGGCATTGAATTCACATTTTTGTGTTTGCATTCTTCCGTGATTTTTGGTAGTGAAAGTGATAGAACAATGTAAAAGAGATAGGCTGATGTCTTCCCGCGACGCGCTCTTTCATTTACGAATCAACGGTGAGGAGTGGCTATTTGTACATTATTGCCTAGCTTGACGCTTCATCGCTCTCTGCAGTTTAAGGTGTCGGCGGCTCACATCAACGATTGGTCCTTGCGGGAGAATGATATATGATTACGGCTCCTCTCGACAGTCATTGCAGATTCTATCAGTCTTGTCCTTTAAGATTTGCTCCAACATGGCTGCTCTTTTGGCTCTGAGATGCCAACAGAAGAGGGCACAGAATGTGCCCTCAGATTGACAACGCCATTATATTCAAGATAAGATCAGGGATTTGATCAAGATTAGAAGAATCCTTTCGCCAGATTACTTAGTTCTGGTGAAAGATTCGCCTTCCTCCCATCTTCCCTCATCAGGGTAATAGAATACAGGAATCACTGTTAGCTGGTTGTTTGACGAGTCAATTGTCATGCGCCAGTAATGGTGGTCAGATCCTGCTTCTTTCAACCACCAGTACTTGTCGGGGTCTCTACCTCCGCCCATTTCTGCTCCGAGGCCACCGACACCGACGTAGTACACTCCATTCTCTTCGTCAATTAAGGTATTGTCCTCGTAAGATTCAGAATCAAGTACAGGCTTCCAGAAATTCTCAAACAACTTTGTTGAACTAATCTGATCAAATACGCGCTCCTTTGTTGCCTCTCCTGACTGAATTACGAAGAGCGACAGCATGTAGGTAAGCTCTCTGAGACCCGCAGAAAGCGAATCGAAACCCAGCTCCTCCCAGCTTCCTCTAGATAGCTTCAGTAGATTCGGCTGAAGGGGCGGAGCGTAATTCTTTCCTTGCTCGTAGTTTTCCCCAGCTCTCTCAAGACCTTCTTCGATCATATTGTCGATTTCTGCTGCTAAGTCACTAATTCCAGTGATAGGCCAGGTCTTGATGTAGGAATGAATGTGTCCGCTGTGTACAACATCCACACCATACTTTTCGAACAGAGGCACCCATAGACATCTGACTTTCGTTGGGACTTCTCCGGACCCCCACCATCCGCCATCATGACTGTGGGCCAATTTCCATGTGCTGTCCTGATTCTCTTGCAAAGTTTTCTCGAGCCAAGTGACTTGTTCTCCATCCACTGGAGACGCATGGCCAGAATCTAAAGATATTATTGTCAGTTCAGGGCCATAGTTAATTACGTGATATGTATAAGGAGCTGGCATCTTGAATCGATTGAAGTAGAAGACTGCTGCTTCTATAGAGCCGCCATAACCGGCAACAACCTCGTGATTACCTAAGGCAGGTATTATTGGGATTCTTCTGCCTTCGTCTGTGATCATTAGTTCATGCCACAAGTCAAAGAACAGATCCCACTCGTAATCGCTCAGTTCAGCGTTGACGAAGTCTCCAGAATAAACGAAGAAGTCGGGATCCTCTTCTGCGGCTTTCCGGTGAACCTCTCGAATCACACTCATCTGCGAACGCAGATGTTGTGCGTCCGACCCTACAATAAACTTGATGTCACTCGGATTATCGGGGGCTGTTCTGAAGCAGAACTTGTCGCTTGTGCCGTCATCTGTTTGAAGGACTACCCAGTAGGTCTCACCAGGAACCAGGTTGGTCAGTTCTAGAGTGTGCAGCCAAGCCTCGGTTTCTTCGAAAGTGTAAGTCTCGGCCTCTTTCGACTCATATTCGTCAATATCTAGGTCCTTGTTGGTGGAGAAAAAAGCAAGCGATCTTTCTCCTTCAATATCGGTTCGCCAGGTAACTGTCATGGTCGTAGTCGGATCGCTTTGCCAAGTGAGCACTATTTGTCTAGGCTCATCGGCCGCAAATTCCTGAGAAAAAGCAGACATAGCAAGTAAGAGAGCAAATGCTAATGTCAGAAATAAGTATCTTGCGCCTCTAGATTTCGGCATTTAAGATTACCTCCCTCTGCTGTTATAGGCTGGCACTCACTTTCATCATGGTTGTGAGTGCCAGCAACATTAAGTCTCAGCAAATCTAAAACGGGATTCTACAAAGGGTTCTAGAACTGAGGTGTCTTCACTTTCGACAAGTTGATTTCGAATAGACCCCAAACATCATCTGTACCAATGTACGAAATGTGATCTACTTGTTCAATTCCCAGCTCCTCGGCTACTTCCATGTACTCAAGCACAGGTGTTCCCCATTCCCCACCTGTCTTGAAAAGCACTTTGCCGGCAGTCTCTATGGGCATGATCGACCAGTTTATGACTAACTCAGGCATGATTCCTCCAAGAGAATCAAGATACTCGAAAACCATGGTCTTGTAATCGACATCCCACTCAAGAACGACATTCTCGGGAACTGCATGAGGCAATCCGCCGCCTCCGCTTGCTCTGTAGCTGTCAACCATTACAATGAACTCCATATCCTCGGAGAGAGGAACTCCTTCGTACTCTGCGCGAGCTACTCTACTTCCCAGAGGTTGTGTAACATCATAGATGTAAGTGATGCCCCAGAACTGGTCTAGATGGTGACAGTCAAATCCAAAATTTACGAGAATCTGATCGTCAGTGACCTCAGGATCAATCTGAAAGAAATTTCCAGCTGAGGCTTCCAGCCAATCGATTATCTGCTTACCATTTAGCTTCAGTGCGGATATCTTGTTGCTGTAGCGGTATAAGTGTTGCATCTCCTCACTGGTGATAGGTCCGGCAGGCACGTCCGCGAAATTGTCGGCGCCTCTGAATCCGGCATCAATTGTGGAAGAACGAGAAATAACCGGTAAGTTCTCGTAATCAGTGCCCTTCAAGTACTTCTCGGCAAAGTCAATCGAAGCAAGGTTAACCAACTGATAATATGGGTTGACCTGAACCCTTGCAAAATATGTGGTCAGCGGAATGTTCACAGAGGTCGTGAAATCCTGAGAAAACGAAGATACCCCAAAAACCATTGCGAAAAGCAGAACAAACAGTGGAACTAACTTCACATGTCTCTTCATAATTACTCCTCCTCTCGTATTCCAAACAGATTAGCTCTCAGATAGGCAAGATCTACTCTTCAAAGCATGCGGAAATATGCTAGCTAATCACCTCCCCAACCTAAAACGGCCTCTCACAGATTATGGTTTCAAGAAAGGCTAGATGGATAGTTTCGTAGTTGTTTATACACAATGACCGGACGTACATGGCTATTACATTGAGCGTTTAGGGCGAATAACAGACACGCTAATAAGATAATGAGGAGACTCTAATGAGTGCAAATGAGTGCAATCGATAAGACAAATTAATTATATCAATCTGGCGAGCTGTCGCAGTTAATTCTTATAGCGAATCATTATCTTTCGATTAAGAAGAATGAGTGAAAGTTTCTAGTGAGATAAACTCTTGAGTTCTTCCCGCTTTCGCTTTTTTGCTTTGCATAGCCTTTCGATGGAACGATTATCGAGATTATCTGGTTCAGAGTCTCAACCCGTTATAGGCAGCGTGTATTATGCCCGAAAGAGCTCGCCTGCCGGAACAAGTCGCAGTTCGGAGATCAACGTGGACCGATCTGATCTGTTCCAGATATTCTCCGAATTCCGAAGAACTTCGTTGCTAAAGAGTCGCCAGTGTGAATAATCCGATCAGACGGAGGATAATCGGGTTTCTTGGATCCGGTTGAGATTTGGTATTATCATCACTGTGTTATATAGATATATTGTTATAACAATACAAAAATTCCTGCAGAGAAGGTGAATCCATGTACAGTTGGACGAAAGTGAGGCTAGATGTCTCTTCTTCTGTTCCGTTATTTCAGCAGATCGCTGACTGGATCACTAATGCAATAACAAAGGGAATTCTTGAGGAAGGCGATAAGCTGCCGAACGAAATGGAGCTTTGCAAGGTATTCGACGTCAGCCGAATTACAGTTAGAAATGCTTTGATGAAGCTCCAGAGGGACGGGTATCTCTCCAGGCAGAGAGCCAAAGGAACCTTCGTTTCTTCCCGAGCGATCACATTTCAGTACGTCAGCGAAACGATGGGCCTTGGGGAAGAGCTTGTGAAGAAGAACATTGGCATTAAGGACAAGGTTTTGAGAAGCGAGATTATCGGAGCTAACGAGACAATTGCTGAAAACCTTGGAATCTCCCCCGGGTCGAAGGTCTTTGCTTTGGAGAGGCTTAGAGTAATTAACAATGAGCCTTTGATAATCTCCAGAAACTTCATTTCTTACGACTTGGTACCTGGCATTGAGGAAAACGACTTCAGCAAAGAGTTTCTATATTCTGTGCTCGAAAGACAATTCGGAATTGTGATGCAGGAGTTTGTGAGATCCTTTGTCCCGATTATTCTGAATGATTCCGAAATGAAGATCTTCGGTTTGAAGAAGGACTGTTACCCCGCATTCAAGATAGAGAGCGTTACCTACGACAGTAACAGGAGATTGATTGAATACTACGAGGGTATTCAGCTTGGAAAGTATGGAAAGCTTACTGTGCGTTCAAAGGGTATCTGAGAATATGGAGGGGGTTTTTCTTTATGAGTCGTGATTTGGTAATGGCGATCGATATTGGGAGCACCGGGGCGAAAGTCATTTGTGTCGATGCTTCCGGGTCCATCGTTGCCAGTGCTAACACCCCTATCGATTCCTTCAGTCCCAGAGATGGATGGGTTGAGCACGATCCTATCCAGTTGTGGGATTCGGTAGTGAATTGCCTTGGGGAAATCCGGAACGATGTTTCGAGCAGCAGAGTGGCCGCGGTTGGGATAACCAATCAGCGCGAGACCACGGTGATTTGGGACAAGAAAACAGGGGTTCCCGTTTACAATGCCATCAGCTGGCAGTGCAAGCGCTCTGCCGACATTTGCAGAAGATACGCACACCTTGAAGCGGAGATTGAGAGAAAGACAGGGTCACTCCTTGATGCTTATTATTCCGCCACAAAGATAGTCTGGCTTTTCGAGAACGTGCCTGATGTGCTCGAGCGAGCACTAAAGGGGGATTTGCTTTTCGGCACCGTCGATTCATGGATCATCTGGAAGCTCACAAATGGAGGCTCTAATAAGACAGACAGTTCTAACGCTTCTCGAACTCTCCTGTTCAACATAATCACAAATCAGTGGGATGACGCGCTTCTTAAGGAATTTGGAATACCCGAGAAGATCCTTCCTGAGGTCGGCGATTCCGATTCACTCTTTGGTGAAGCGGTGGCACCGGCCGAGTTTTTCGTCAAGCCCATTCCGATAATGAGCTGCTTGGGGGACCAGCAATCGGCGCTTTTCGGACAAACCTGCTTCGAAGAGAATGAAGCAAAGTGCACATTTGGAACCTGTCTTAATCTGGGAATCAACACGGGCAAAATCATAAGATCTGAAGCGAGAGGTTTGACTCCAACAATCGCCTGGAGGATCGGCGGGGAAATGACTTACAAAGTTGAAGGCGGAGTATACGTCGCAGGTTCTCTTCTGAATTGGCTGGTCAAGAAGGCCCGTCTCGCTTCGAGCGTTTCTGAGCTTACCGATCTTGCCCAAAGCGTCAACTCGGCCGAAGGGATAGCTTTCGTTCCCGCATTCGTAGGACTTGCAGCTCCCCACTGGGATATGACAGCGCGGGGAATTCTCGCGGGTCTGTCTTTCAACCATGATGCAGCTCACATTTCCAGGGCCGCACTTGAGTCGGTTGCCTTTCAGACCTACGATGTGCTTAGAACTGCACGCGAGGGGCTGGGTATAAGTGTGCAGAAATTGAATGTCGACGGTGGAATGGCAAAGAACGACTTCTTGATGCAGTTGGTTTCGGATATCTGCTCCTGTTCTCTTGACAGAGGAGAATTCCTGGAGAGTACGTCCATGGGCGCGGCGTATCTTGCTGGTGTATCGATCGGGTTCTGGAAGGATTTTTCGGAGGTTAAAAGACTCCGGAAGACCGAGAGAGTATTCGAACCGCAATTGAGCGAAAGCAGAAGGGAAAGCATGATCTCTGTCTGGAACAAAGCCGTTGAAAGGTCTAAAGGATGGAGTCAGTAGTGGAGAGTGATGATTGTGACTAACGCGAGTCTACTTGAATTCTCAGGAATAGACATGAGATTTCCGGGGGTGCACGCTCTAAAGAATGTAAGTTTCGAGGTAAAAGAAGGAGAGGTCCATGCGCTTCTCGGAGCCAATGGCGCCGGAAAGTCTACTCTGATAAAGATACTCGCCAGGGTATATCAGCAGACAGACGGAGAGATTTTTCTTAATGGAAAGAGCCTCAACAGTGCTACTGCGCAGAACATAAGGCAATATGGGATCGACTTTATATTCCAGGAACTCGAGCTTGTTTCAAGCTTCACTGTAGCGCAGAATGTACTTCTGGGAGACGAGGTAACGAAGGGAGCTCTCTTGAACCAAAGGGAGATGTCGAAGAAAGCTCAAGAAACACTTGATCAGCTGATTCCAGGGTTCATAGACGCCAGATCGCTTGCTAGAGATCTGACCGTAGCTCAGCAGCAACTTGTATGTATTGCAAGGTCGCTTTACAGGAATCCAAAGATCCTTGTTCTGGATGAGCCGACTTCAAGACTGAGTTCATCTGAAGTGGACGCTCTCTTTTCCGTAATTGACCGTCTTAAGAAGGAGAGAAATATTACCGCGATTTACATATCCCACAGACTGGAAGAGATCTACAGAATTGCCGACGCTCTCACCGTTTTGAGAGACGGGGAGAAAGTAGTGACCTGCAAGGTGAACGAGATTACGACCAAGGAGATCATTCGCAGCATGATGGGTAAAGAAATCGATGTCACGAAGAAGATGGAGAATCTTTCTCCCGGTTACGGTGAAAAACCTGCTTTAGAGGTAAGAGAGTTGAGCGACGGAAAGACTTTCGGCCCCATAGATTTTGATGTCTTCAAAGGCGAAGTCTTCTGTATTACGGGAGCAGTCGGAAGCGGGAAAACGGAGCTGATAGAGACTATCTTTGGCCTGAGAAAAGCTGCAACTGGAACACTAAAGATAAATGGCAAGGACTGGGTTCCCAAGAGTCCTTTGCATGCCAAAAATCGGAAGTTGTCGCTCGTTCCGGAAGATAGAAGGCTCAATGGTGTAGTGTATGACTTCTCAGTGAGAAAAAACATCTCTCTGGTGTCGCTGAAGAAGCTCTCCAGGTTTGGATTCGTAGTCAGTGTAAAAAAAGAAAAGGAAGTGGCCAAGAAGCTGGTAGAAGAGCTTTCCATAAAGACTGCCGGTCTAGAGACAGCATCGAAGTTCTTGAGCGGAGGCAACCAGCAGAAGGTGGTTTTTGCCAAGTGGCTTGTCGGCAACTCCGAGATCTACTTCTTCGATGAGCCTACAGTTGGTATTGACGTGAAGGGAAAAGAAGAGATATACGAAATCATACATGGTCTTGCAAAAGAAGGGAAGTCTGTTATTGTCACTACCAGCGATTTCGATGAAGCTCTAAGGGCATCGACCAGGATAATGGTGCTCTTTGCGGGGAAGGAGAAAGGACTACTTGATTCCGAAACTGCAGTTAAGGATGAGCTTCTATTGTTGACGATGGGGGGAAAAGTTAATGAGTGAGCTGGCTTTATCAAGAAAGAGTAAGGGCTTCGGTTGGTGGCTTGACAGAAGCGGTACAATCATGGCTTTCGTGTTCATGATTGTCATATTCGGCATACTTTCTCCATACTTCCTCCAGCCAGATAATATCGTCAACATAATGATTCAGGTTTCCCCTCTCTTGGTCACGGCACTTGGAGTGGTTTTCGTAAACATGGCAGGTGAGAGCGATCTTTCTCTCGGAGGAGTTCTTGGCCTTGGTGCCACTCTTTACTGCGGATTCCTGAAATCAGGAATGCACCCTGTGGCATCTCTTGCGGCAGTAATCGGAATCTGCGTCTTGTTTGGGATTCTGAATGGTTTTCTGGTTGCTTATCTGAGGTTGTCTTCATTCATAGTCACTACGGCAGTAATGTTCATTGCCATGGGTCTTGAGAAGTCTTATAACAACGGATTCAGTATATGGATCAGAGACGATCGAGTGACAGGGTTTGCTAACGGAAGCTTCTTGAGAATCCCGAATCTCGTTCTTCTGGCCGCTGTCATCTATTTGCTGACGCATCTGCTTCTCCACATGACAAGATTCGGGGTTCACACCCAATCAGTTGGAGAGAGTTTCGAGACGGCTACACTCATGGGTATTGCGGTGAAGAGGCTGAAGTTTTCTTCCTTTGTTATAGCGAGCGCTTTCTACGCGCTGGGCGGGATTATGTACGCTATGAGGAGTTCCGGAGCAATTATCTACTCCGGACAGAAGGTATTGCTTCCGGCTTTAGCAGTGACTTTCGTTGCTAGAACGGTCCTGGGTGCAAAGCGACCAAATACCTTTGGAATAGTTATCGGCGCGCTTCTCTTGGGGGTCATAAACAATGCGTTCACGCTCATGGGGGCAGAGTTCTACTTGATTCCTATAGCTCAAGGAATTGTGCTGGTTGCCGCCGCCGCAATAGCCACCATAAACAAGAGAGACATTCAGCAGGAGAAGCTCGACTAGGAGGGGTCTGCAAATGAAAGAGAATGGAATTACATACGATGGGAGCCGAAAAAACATTTTACGGAATAAAACTAGAGTCTTCTTGATGAAGTATCTGATTGTGGTCATATTTTTCGTGATGGTCGTAGTCTTTTCGATTGTTTCTCCTTCGTTTTTGAGAGTGTCTAATCTAAGATCAATAATGGTACAGACAAGTATGCTTTCGATTGTCGCTTTCGGAATGACTCTGGTAATGATAGGCGGAGGGGTGGATCTCTCGATCGGCTCCATTGCGGGTCTTGCGACGATTTTCGGAGTTACTATGATGGTCTACTCGGGCCTGCCGGCGATCCTCGGAATTCTTCTCGGCCTGCTTATAGGTGGTCTTGTCGGCTTCTTCAATGGGCTTCTTGTCTCGAGATTCAATGTTGCGCCGTTTGTTGCAACTCTGAGCACGATGTTCATTGCTCAGGGGCTTCAGTTTGCGATCAGACACGGGGAGAGTATAGGCTATGGTTTCCCGGCAGCTTATATAAGCATGGGAAGCGGAAGAGGGGGGTTTCTCTCCATTCCCACTCCAATATGGATATTCATAGCGGTACTGGCGATCATGCTTTTCATAACCGAGTTCACCACCTACGGGAGATATGTGCGCGCCATAGGCCTCAACCAATACGCTTCAAAGTATTCGGGCGTGAGAGTAAGGCTTCTTACGCTATCTACCTATGCTATCGCAGGCATTCTGGCGGCCCTTTCGGGATTGATTTTGGGAGCCAGTCAATCCTATATTCAGCCCTATATAGGAGATAGTTTCTTGCTCGATTCTCTCGTTGTGGCGCTTCTGGGCAAGGCTGCTTTTGCCGGTTACGCTTCCATTCTCGGAACAGTCTTCGGGGCTCTCTTCCTGAAGAGCCTGGAAACAGGAATGGCTATGCTTGGTGCTCCGGGGATGGTACTGAATATCTCGAAAGGGGTCCTGCTTCTGGCCGTTCTGCTCTTGAGCATTGTTCAGCGGCAATCCTTGTCAGTAAGGAGGGTTGCGCATGAACACTAGTCTCATACTGGCAGTTGATTGCGGAACCAGCAGCGCCAGAACAATTATCTTTGACGCTGCAACGGGAAAGCAGATGAGCGTCGCTCAGATTCCCTGGCAAAGAACCGAGGACGATCACGGGGCAACCAGATTTGACACTGAGGGCAACTGGAAGATTATTTGCAGTTGCATTAGGAAGAACCTTGAGGATTTCAGTGCAAAAAACATTATTGCCATTACTACGACGAGTTTCAGGCACGGACTTGTTTGCATTGACAGGGACGGCTCGGTTGTTTTTGCGTGTCACAATGCGGACCCGCGATCTGACGAGCAAGTCAAGAGATTGAACGAGACTGGCCTTGCAGAAACAGTTTTCCGAATTACAGGTGACTCTCCGACCATAAACGCACTGCCAATTCTGATGTGGCTGAGAGAGAACCACCCCGAAAGCTTCTCGAAGATCTGGAAGGTACTTTCGGTTGCAGGGTGGGCATCGTACAAGCTCAGTGGAAAGACAGCGGTGGAACCTTCGATGGCTTCAGCAACATGCCTGTTCGATGTGAAGAAATTGGAGTGGTCAGAAGAGGTTCTGGAGATTGCCGGATTTGGCCCCGAGTTACTTCCAGATCTTGTGCCGTCTGACTCCAAAGTCGGTTCCGTTACTAAGGAAGTGGCGTTCGAGACAGGTCTTCTGGAAGGGACGCCGGTATTTGTGCCTCTTGGAGATACACAGGCTGCCATGATAGCTACAGGAGACATTGCTCCGGGGAGATCTTCGCTTATCGGGGGAACTTTCTGGCTGGAGGCTCAGACAACCGGTGAACCTATTACCGATGAAGCTCTCTTTTTGAGAACGCAATGTCACTGTGTCAAAGATGTATGGTTCAACGAAGGTTGCAGCTTCTATGTCGGACCGTTTATCAGTTGGTTTGTCAAAACATTCGGATGTGAAGATTCGGAAAGTGAAGGAGTCTATGCCAAAGATTTCGATGAACTAACCAGAAGAGCAGCCCTCGTTCCTCCGGGAGCTTATGGACTGCAGGCTATCTGGTCCAATCTGACCAATGTAAGTAACTGGAGGCATTGCGCGCCGGCCTTTCTTGATTGGGACATGCTGGAACCTTCCAGATCGTCGAAGGAAGTCTTTTTCAGAGCAATTTTGGAAATGGCAGCGATGCTTGCATTTGGCGATTTCGAAAAGATCAGGAACGTCACTGGTCTTTGGCCCAGTTCGATGAGTTTTTCCGGAGGGGCAGCCTCAAATGAACTGTTGGCTCAGATACTGAGCGACGTTATGGAATCAAGAGTTACTGTATTCGATTCAAGCGAATGTTCTGCTCTAGGAGGTGTAATGATTGCCAGTGCGGCGAGCGGGATTTACGATTCGCTGGAGTCTTCTGTGAAGTCAATGTCGAAGATCAAGACCGAATATCTGCCTTCAGTTGAAGTAAACGAGGTTTACAAGGCTAAGTACAGAAGATGGAGATCAATCTATGATAGTCTTCTTAGACTATCCGATGATGGAATTACAAAGCACTTGTGGATAGCAGCTGGTGCAAGAAAACACACTTGAGGAGGTGTTTTAGTGAAGAAGTTTGAAATTGGAAAGCTACCCGTTTATCGTGCGGCCCCGCCCAATGTAAGAGATAACCAAATCCTTGTTGATAAAGAGGTGGGCGCCGAGAATCTCTCGGTAGGTATAGGAATTTACCGCAAGGGACAGGCTTCAGAGTTTCATACTCACGTGACTGAAGAAGAGGTAATGATCTACCTCAAAGGAAAAGGAATTATGAAGACAGCCGATGGAGAGGAGGTGGAACTTGCTGCGGGAGACGTAACTTATGTTCCTGGAAACGAGAGTCACAAGTTGATCAACACCGGTGATGAAGACTTTGTATTTCTGTTCATCTATTCCCCTATGGGACCCGAGAGAAACATCCGAAAGTGGGACATTGTGAAAGACCTAAACTATTCTTTGGAGGATCTCCGATAATCCCCTTAGAATTGCAATGTCCGCCATTCTCACGGGCCCACAGAGGAAGACTGCGATATGTGTAGGAATTATACCACAGGGAAAAAAGGGAGGTATCTTAGGTGAAAAAGACAATTTCTCTACTGATAGCAGTAATGCTTGCAGCAAGCATTTTCTTGGCTTCCGGTCCAATAATCGGAGCGGCTAGTCAGCATCTGAACAATGACTGGAACAGAGGAGTAGTTAAGGGCTTGAAAGACGCTTTTGAAGCATACGGGTATGAGTTTATCCACACAAATGCCAGAGGAGATACTGGTCAGCAAGTGGCAGATGTAGAAAACTTCCTAGCCAGGAAAGTAGATGCAGTCATTATTGCCGGCGGCGAAGGACCCGCATTCGAACCAGTTATGAAGAAGCTCCAGGAGGCAGGTATTCCTGTCATAACAATCGATATCCCTTCTCAGTACACCTTGTGTAATGTAACTTCGGACAATTTCAATGCCGGCGAGAAACTCGCTCTCTACACAGTAAACAAGCTCGGCAAAGAGGGCAATATTGTTGTTTTCGACACCCCCGGCTGGTATAGTTTGTTGGTCAGAAGCAGAATGCTTGATACAGTTGCAATGGACTACCCTGACATCAAAATCGTCGCGAGATTCGAGTGTTCGGTAATCGATTCGGTCAACAGCAGTTATGAACAGATGAGAAGCTATCTGCTTTCGAATCCAAATGTGAATTCAGTTTACTGTACCTGGGGTCTTCCGGCACTCGGAGCTTCGAAAGCGATAAAGGAGCTAGGACTCGAAGATAAGATCTTTGTGACCTGTGTCGATGCTGACCAGGCGGTAGTCCAGGAAATGATGCTTCCCAACTCTCCGCTCACAGGAGTAGTTGGTCAATACCCTGAGAAGCTGGGACAGATAGCAGTCCAAATGGCAGATTTAGCGATTAAGGGCGAAGCTGACAAGCTCCCTGTCGAAGCTTACGCTCCAATAATCCTAATAGAAAAGGACGCTCCCGAAATCTGGTTTGCAGGTTTGGAGAGAATGCTGCCGCCCCAGGCCTGGGAGGCACTTTACCCGGCGAATTAATGCATTATTTTGGCTTCCGGCTGAATGCCGGAAGCCATTCCTATCGTTAGGAGAGAAGGATTGTGGAGAAGAGACTGGCAAGAGCTGCAATTGTAACAGGCGCAGCGAGAGGAATTGGACTGGCCATAGCAAACAGTTTGCTCAGAGATGGATTTCTTGTCTTGGTGACAGACATCGACGAAATTGCACTGAATCAGGCCGACTACGAGTCTCAAGAAAGAGATCGGATTCTGCGGATCCCCTGCGATGTTTCAAGGGAAAGAGATGTTCTTCTTCTTTTCAAGGAAGTCGAGTCCAGGTTTGGTTCTCTCGGTGTACTTGTTAACAATGCAGGCATTCAGACTCATGAGCTGGTCGAGGAAATGGATGAGGATTCCTGGGACAGGACTATCGAGATAAATCTCAAGAGTGTCTTTCTTTGCACGAGGAGTGCTATTCCGCTTATGAAAAAGTCTCGTTGGGGAAGAATCATTAACATTTCTTCCATGTCATCTGTGCGAGGTTCATACAGGCATGCTCATTACTGTGCATCAAAGGCCGGTGTTGTGGGATTTACGAAGGCAGTCGCTCTAGAGGTTGGAGAGTACAACATTACTTCCAACGCAATTTGCCCAGGAACTATTGAAACCAGAATGATTGAAGAAACAATGAAGATAAAGAGGGAAAAATGGTTGGAAGAAATCCCCATGAAGAAATTCGGAAAGCCCGAGTACATAGCAGATATGGCCTCATTCTTAGCATCTGACAAAGCTTGTTGGATTACTGGCCAATCAATACACGTTAATGGAGGAATAGTCACACCTTGAAAGGGGATGAGTTGCATTGAGTGAAGAAAGCTTGACGAGAATGATTGATTCAACGATGTTGAAACCCGACGCAACAAAAAGGGACATCGAAGAAGTTTGCCGACTGGCCATGGAATACAAGTTTATGACTGTTGCTATTGGGGCTTCCTGGATTGAGTACGCGTCGGAGATATTGAAGGGTTCAGAAGTAGGAGTTGATGCACCGGTAGGCTTTCCGAACGGCTATTCTACTACTGAATCGAAAGTATTTGAAACAAGAGATGTCCTATTGAAGGGTGCGAGTGAAATAGATATGGTCATAAACATAGGTTGGTTGAAGAGCCAGATGTACGATGAAGTGAAGAATGAGATATTGGCTGTAAGAGATGCGGCCAAAGGCGTAGTCATGAAAGTCATTCTGGAAGTTCATTACCTGACAGATGAAGAGAAAAGGATAGGAGCTAACATAGTCGCAGATGCCGGGGCGGATTTCGTGAAGACATCTACAGGTTTTGCCGACACCGGCTGCACTGAATCCGATGTCAAGCTCCTGCTCGAAGAGGTGGGAAAGAGGATCCAGGTCAAAGCATCAGGCGGCATAAGAAAACTTGGGGACCTTCTTAGATACCATGAGCTCGGTGCGACGCGTTTTGGGGCGAGCAATGCGCATCTCCTGATCGATGAATTAAGGAAGACGCCTTTTTGCTGACAAGGCATCATTGCTTGTGGTTTTTTGAGTAATGCAAGGGGATTATCGGGTTGGTTTTCAGTGTTTCGTACAAAGAACAAGCGTCTGGTTTTTTGCATGAAAGCAGGTAAGATAGAGATGAAAGCCAACCTTTTTTTGTTTAGGAGTGGGAAAAATGCTTTTAGATGAGTTTAGGCATAGGGTTGAGAGCTTGAGAGAGCTGATAGCTGCCAGAAGCGCAAGCGCCCTTTTGTTGAGCAAGTGCTGTAATTTCTCATGGTTCACTTTTGGAGCCAGGAGTCATATTACCCTGAACTCTACCGAAGGAGAAGCCTCGATACTTATAACCGGGGACCGGATCTACATGATTACCAACAACATCGAGAAGCAGAGAATTCAGCAGATCGAATTAGACGAAAGCCTCCTCGGAGAATTCGGATTTCTTGAATACAGCTGGTTCGAGCCCTCCGGAGAGAGGAGATTGGTTGAGGGACTCGTAAAAGGGAAGCTCCTTTCCGATGCTGACAGGTATTCCGGCGAGCACGTAGACATTACTCCAATGCGAACTCTCTTGAGCCAGTCAGAGACAGATACTTACAGGATTTTGGGCAGGGAGTGCGACGAGATCTTTTCCGCACTAGTCCCTACTCTAAATAGTGAGATGACTGAACTGGAAGTTCAAGGTCTCTTCTACGATGCGATGGCGAAGAGGGACATCGAACCTTTATTGGCGCTTGTTTTCTCGGAGGACAGCTCACTCAGATACAGGCACAATCTATCGAGAGACGTTAAGCTTGGAAGAAGAGGATTCGCGAGCATCTGTGCCAGAAGAAGGGGTTTAATCGTTTCTTCGAGCAGGTCTTTCATGTTCGAGGCGTCAGACGAAGTAATACGCCAGCACGAACAGAACTGCTTCGTCGACGCCGTAGCGATTGGCTCGTCAAGACCGGGAGTGAAGCTGTCGGAAGCCTTTGAAAGCTTGATCGAGGCCTATGAAAAGGTGGGCAGGTCCGGTGAATGGAAGTTCCATCATCAAGGAGGGATCGCCGGATATCTCCCGAGGGAAGTACACGCCAATCTGAAGAGCGATGTCTATCTTCTGGAGGGCAATGCCGTTGCCTGGAATCCGACAATAAGGGGCACGAAGTCCGAAGACACCGTATTGATAGGCAATGACGAAAATTCGATCCTATCATTTCCTGAAGAGAGCACGTGGCCGTCATTGGAGTTCGAAATAAACGACAATGTAGTGAGGAGGCCTGCGCCCCTTCTGATTGGCTAGTCGGGCCGTGTTCTCTTGAGCGATAAATTTTTCACAATTGACGCACAAAATTTCCATTGCCCAGCGGAAAAGAAGTTATAATTTTTTTGGGCATGGTTTTCTCTTGTTTAATATAAAGAGCGGACCATAAGAAAGGGATCTTATTAAGATCCCTTTTTTGAAATGCATATGCCTTGTGATAAAATCAATTCCGTTCAGCGGGACGGAGGGATCTCAATGAAAACGGTAGTTACAAACAAGAAGGCACGGTTCCAGTACCACCTTATGGATTCATACGAAGCCGGGATCGAGCTTGTCGGCACGGAAGTAAAATCTCTGCGCCTAGGCGGCGCTTCTCTGATAGATGCATACTGCAAGATCGAGAACGGGGAGATCTTTCTTATGGAATGCAATATCAGTCAGTATACACATGGAAATGTTTGGAATCACGAGCCGCGCAGAAAGCGAAGGCTTCTTATGCATAGGAAGGAGATACTGAGGCTCGATCAGAAGATCAAGGAAAAGGGATTGACAATTATCCCTCTGAGAATCTACTTCAACGACAAGGGAAAGGCTAAGGTTGAGATTTCACTCGCAAAGGGAAAGAGACTTTTCGACAAGCGCGAGGATATCGCGAAGAGGGATGTTGAAAGAAGGATGCGTCAACGGACAGACTTGTGAATAATCTTGCTTCCTGGACGTTTTTTTCTTCCGAATAGAGCAGCAATAATGGCTTTGAACCTCAATACTGTTGTGGTATAATCAATCTGTCTTATACTGCCAATAACGCCAATAGCTTTGCAATTATTAAGGGGAGGTGTATTTATGAAGAAAGTCGCTTTAGTAGCTTTGCTCCTTTTTGCGGTCTCACTGGGTTTCTCTACGCCTAAAGCGCTTATAGGTGGTGCTTTTGGGATTAATGCCACTAATCCAGTTTATCAGCCCGAGAGATGGGGCGCCGGTGCCTTGGATCTCTCTCTTCAGCTTCCATTTACCGATAAGATTGGAGCCATGTTGAGTGCGCAGGCGGCCATCAGGTATCCAAGCAATAAGATAGGTTTGTTCAATGCCGATATCTATTTCCAGGTCTTCGAGACAATGAACCTGACCGTAAGGCTACTTGTTAGTGTGGGTTCGGTACAGGACTCGAACTTTGGTGAACAGGGTTGGGAGATCGGAATTCTTGATCTTGGAGCGCCACATCTTGCAGTTGGTGGCGGGTTCCAGGTTATGACACCGATTTCCGATGGGGTAATTCTCAATGGCTATGCAAGGGGCTACAGAGTGAAAGACTATCAGACTCGCCAGGAGGGAGACTTCCCCGGTGGAGATTACTGGCCCCTTCCCGAGTTCTTCTCTGCAGGACTTGGAGTGCTCTACGAATTCTAATCAAGAGTCAAAGAGACTTTTTTGAGAAGATTTTTTTTGGTTTTGTTTGTTCTACTTTTTTCTTTTGCAAGTTTAGCGGTTACGGGTTACGACAAATTCTTACATTATTCTGTTAGCTATACCGCCTTTGGCCTTTCAAGCTTCTTGCTTGGGGACACAGGCGGTTTTCTCTTCTCGGCATTTCTTGGTGTAGGGAAGGAAGTCTGGGACCACCTTTCCGGGGAAGGCTCGGCAGAGATCGAAGATCTGATAGCGGACTTCGCCGGAATAGCCTCTGCATACAATTTTGTCCGCAGTTTGCCATTCAGGCCGATGCTGGTCTTCGTGTGGGTTTTCTAGACAGCCGTTATTCCATTATCAGGAGACTGCTAAAGGAGTTCCTCCGGAGTCGGTATGGCGTGTTTCTCTGCGAGTGAAGCGAGTGAGTTTCTGGTTTTTTGATCAAGATCTATGCCGATTCTCATGGATCTTTCTCTTGCATTAGCCTCTTTTTCTCCGTGGTAGTAGATCTTATTACAGCCCTCCGCCCTTTCGCTAGCCACAACTCCATCTACAATGCGTTCAAGATGGCCTGTGAGAGCGGAAGGTTCGCCGAACAACTCGAGGCTTATGCAGCCGAAGAAATGGCATACTCCGGCTTCTGAACCGGAATAAGTCTCTGCGCTCCATTTTCCAAGCGAAAGACCGGCAGAGAGAAGATCCACGAGAATTGCCATCCCGTAGCCTTTGTGGCCGCCAAACTCTTCGCTGGAGCCCCCAAGCGGAAGTATGCCCCCGGAGTTTCTCTCATTGAAGTTTGTGAGCACCTTTCTTGGCGAGGAGGTATCCCCACCCGTTTCGTCGACGGCCCATCCCAGTGGAATCTCTTTCTCCAGCCTGTCGTAGACCTCCAGCTTTCCCCTTGTGACAACGCTTGTGGCCATATCTAGAATGAAATTTCTCTTCTCTCCCGGGATAGCTATCGAGAATGGATTTGTGCCAAGAACCGCCTCTTTGCCGAAAGTTGGAACGACAAGCGGGTAGCTGTTCGTCATGGCAATTCCTATCATTCCTTCTGTGAGGGCCCTCTCCGAATAAAAGGCAGAGATCCCGTAATGGTTCGAGTTTCTTACCGAAACGAGGCCGATCATCGACTGCCGGGCCTTCTGCATTGAAAGATCCATTGCATACTTGGAGACACATTGTCCTGGACCTCCCATGCCATCTACCAAGGCCGAGATGGGTGTGTTATGGATTACTTCCGGTTCGGAATCAGTGCGGATATTTCCGCGTTCTCTCTCTTTTATGTAGCGACCAAGTCTAGCCACTCCGTGAGAGGGGATATCTCGAAGGTCGGCTTCCAGCAGGACCTCCACAATATCCGAGGCCGTTGCTTCGGGGAAGCCTTCGGCACGGAGGATCTCTTCACATAAAGTCTTGAGGTCTTCATACTTCACGTTCAATCCCATTATGATTTTGTCCTTTCGAAGAATTGCTTTGCAATCTCAGAGTATAGTCTTCTGGCAGTACGGACTTCTTCCAGATCGACGTACTCATCAGATTTGTGAGCCATGGAGGCGGCGCCCGGTCCCAGTATCACCGTCTCAACACCGTGAGTTGAGGTGAAGGCGCCGTCTGTAAAATATGTCATTGTGAGCTCGTCGGACTTTAAGGACTGCCTCTTCAGAACATCCTTCACGGTCAGGGTCAGCGGCCCCGACGAACTGAATGATTCTCTGCTGAGAAGAGTTACTCTTTCGGATTCCTCATATTTGCAGATAACATCGTCCACGAGTCTTTCCAGAGCGGAGGAACTGGTATTATCTGAAAAACGGACATCTATGATACACTCGGCTTCATCCGGTACCGTATTCTCTTTCGATCCACCTTGGATAACATTGAGACTGTGGGTAAGTCCTTCAATTCTGTCAAAAGCTGAGGAGAGTTCACTGTATGCGTTGAACAGTTTCAGAATGGCGTTGACGCCGTTCTGCGGCTGCGAGCCGTGAGCGGATTTGCCCCCGAATTTCAGTTTGAGCCAGAGCGCTCCCTTCTCTCCGGTGGCAAGTCCCAAAGAAGTGGGCTCGCCAATCAGCACAGCCGAGATGTCGAATGGTTTGTGTTCAAGAAAGTACTGTATTCCCGAGCAACCGACTTCTTCATCGCACGTGGCGAGAAGAGCCACGTTCCCGCAGAACTCCCCATCTTCCGAAAGATCGACAAGCGCCGCAATTAAGGCTGAAAGACCACCCTTCATATCTGCGGAACCTCTGGCATAGAGCTTCCCATCTATCTGTTCAGGTTTGAAAGGATCGGTACTCCAGTTTGAGCCGGCGGGTACAACATCCATATGACCGGAGAAGACTAAATATGGCATTCGGGGATCACGTTCGATCCTTGCAAGGAGATTAGAACGTTTGTCTGCTACTCGCTGAATCTCTACGCTCACTTCTTTCGGCGCGAGAGTTCTCTCGATTATCGATACGGCGAGATCTTCATTGCCCGGAGGATTGGTCGTGTCGGCAGAGCATAACTCAAAAAGAAGATCTTCGAGTTGGGAATCACTGTAACTCATAGCTTTATCCCCACATTCCAGATTGAGAAGTCGTCCTGTCCCAGAGATTCCGATTTCGTTTGCTCTCCCTCGGCAACCCTGAGAACAAGATCGAATAGCCTTCTTCCGCTTTCCTCAAGGGTTTCCTCACCGGATATGACCGCGCTGCAATCGAAGTCGATATTCTCGCTCATTTTCCTGGCAGTCTCATGGTTCCCGGTTATCTTAATGACCGGGGCAATAGCGTTGCCCGTAGGTGTTCCCTGACCTGTCGTGAAGAGCACAACGGTTGCACCGCCGGCCACCATGCCGGTAACCGATTCGACGTCATATCCAGGAGTATCCATGAGGTAGAGGCCCGGGGAAGAAGCAATCGCTTCACCGTATTCGTTGACGCCTACAACGGGGACCTTTCCGCCTTTGATCATAGCTCCAAGTGATTTCTCTTCTAGAGTAGTCAACCCTCCTCTGACATTTCCAGGGGAGATGTTGTTTGGGACGTTTTCCTTGTCCACCACGTCTCTGCTATTCTTCATGCTTTCATTTACCATTCTCTCTAGCATCCTGGTGAATCTCCGCTTCATCTCTTCGTCCTTCATTCTCTCAAAGAGGAGGTGTTCTGCGCCGACAAGTTCAGTGGTCTCAGAGAGTATCACACGACCATCTTCCTTCCATAGAATGTCTGCTGTTTCGCCGACTACGGGATTGGCCGACAAACCCGAAGAGAAGTCGGAACCACCGCATTCCATGCCGAGGACAAGTCTCGAAAGCGGAACTTCATCTCTCTCGATCTTCGAGGCTTCCTCCACCATTTTCCTGACAATTGCAGTTCCCCTCTTCACAGCTTCTACGGTTCCGTAATCTTGAACCATTATTAGTTCGGCCGGTTTTCCGCTGTCTAGGATCACGTCCCTCATTTCATGTGGGGAGACCCTTTCACAGCCGAGTCCGACAACAAGAACGGCTGCCACATTTGGGTTTAGCGCCGTGTTTATAAGTGTTCTTCTAGTCTGCTGAAAGTCATCTCCCAGTTGAGCGCAGCCTTGATTGTGGCTGGCCACTACCGATCCGGGAACAGCGGCCGCAATTTTCCGGGCAACATTCGAAGAGCAAAGAACACTGGGGAGAACGAGGACGTGATTTCTCACTCCGACACTTCCGTCACTTCTCAAATAACCCATCATGGTCTTCATAATATCTGGCCTAAGCCCGGTCACCTCCCTCTTTGATCTCCGTTCGTTCGCTCACAACATTTTGGACGTGAACATGCTGGCCTGTCGAGATGTCCGAAGTTGCTATCCCTATCTTGTTATTGTATTTGATTATTCTCTCGTTTCTCTTTATGTCTCTCACAGCGACTTTGTGGCCGAAAGGTATTTCTTCCTTTGCAGCTAGCATCTGCAATCCGGAAACACCCTTCACCTCTATCTCTTCGCCGATATCCACTTTCTCAAGCACCGTTGCGACATTGTCGTTTATAGACAGCAAAATGGCATGCTTCATTTCTAATCCTCCAATCGGGCAAAGCTTCCTTTGGCAGCATAATCGATATGGTTGGAACTGAGTATAGAACATATGATATTCATTGAATGCTTGAGATGAACTTCCAGGGCAGCAGAAGCCTTCTCCAGGTCTCCTTCCAGGATGCCCTGAGCGATTTTGAAGTGTTCCTCCATCTCGTTGATTATCCAGTCTTTTTGCTGTTCAAGAAGATAGTATTTGATCACGTTCCTCATTCTGGCCAGCAGTATCGAGATCTTCGACATCATTTCCATTAGATATTCATTACTGCAGTTGTTGAGTATCTCCCTGTGCAGTTTGTAGTCAATATCGTAAGGAACTTTGTTCTTCGTTTCCTCCGGTTCCGAGAGGTGTCTTCTCATCCTCACGATCAGATTTGAAATAATCTCTCTGTCGATCCGATTAATTGATTCACTCAATGCGAGTTTCTCCAGCACGAGCCTTATCGGGAAGAGCTTCCTGACGTCATTTTCGAGAATCTCCTTTACGTAAAAACTCTTGGCGGCTCCCGGCGCGACAAGACCATCTTCCTTCAGCTTGTGGAGAGCCCCCCTTACCGGAGTAGAAGAAACACCGTAGATTCTTCTCAGCTTCTCGATCGTCAATCTCGCTCCGGGTGGGATTTCCAGTTCTACGATGCTATCCCTTATTGATCTGTAAAGCTGCTGCTGGATTCCCTGAAAGTGATTTGTGTCTGCCGATCTGTTCAAATTGATCCCCCCAGGATTTGAGGGAAAGCTTTCAGAAATGAAGCAGTTTCCCTTAGAGTTTCTATCTGATCTTCATCGCAGAAGACCTCGACACTGTATTCACCGACATAACTCGATTTGCTCAGCATTTTCAAGAAGCTCTGAAAATCAATCGCGCCCCGCCCCAGAGGTTTGTGATTCGTATCTGCTAGGTGAACGTGTTTTATCAGCTCGATGTTCGAACTTACAAAAGCGGGATCCTTCAACTCATCGAAATGGTCAGAGTCAAGGAGAATTCCAAAACTCTTCAGCTCTCTATCAGAAAGAAAAGAGGCGGCTTCGACACAGTTATTAAGGATCGGGCAGACCACCTTCCTCAATGGTTCTATCAAGACGGACAAGCCCTCGAGTTCACTTCTCACATACGAATCGATTTTTTCCAGCGATTCTCCAAGCCTCTCGAGCGACCTCTGGAGGCCGTCGGACCAAATCACTCCCCTAAGTCTTCCGATATTAAGGTTCACTCCTAGAGCATGTGCCTTCTTGGCTGCTTGCAAAAAGGAGTTGAGCGCTCTCTTTCTTTCGTTAGCATCTATGTGGTTCAGGTAAAGGCCGGCAGTTCCTGCCATCTCGCCAGTGCAGAGAAATACGCACTTCAAAGAGTACTGTCGCTCGAGTCGCTTCAATTTTTCAACATCCACTTTTTCGGGTTCGGCGATCATAAGTTCAAAAGAGTTGAAACCGGCACGCGCCACTGCGGCCAGCGTCTCTTCCAACCTGCCGGTGAGGCCAGTGACCTTTGCACCGGCCGGAATATCCTCGTTGGCCACCATAAAGCTTACTGCCATCTCTTTCACCTCAGCCCACCGCACTCACTAGCGCCATTGAGAGCGACACCGCTTTTGCGAATTCATTGTCGCTCCTCGATGTGAGAACAACGGGGAATCCTGCTCCCAGAAGGAGCCCGGCCGTCTTGGACTTGCCCAGATGTACGAGCCCTTTGATAAGGTTGGCCGCTGATTCAAGATTAGAACAGATCAGTATGTCGGCCTCGCCTCCGACCTTAGACGTAATTCCCTTCTTCAGTGCCGCTTCCTTTTTCAGGGCAGTATCTATGGGCATGGGGCCGTCTACGAGACACACTCCAAATTGCCCTCTTTCAGCCATTTTCGATAACACGGCTCCTTCAACGAGGTCGCGATTTGCTACCGACACTCGCTCGTTTATGCCGATTACCGCGACCCTTGGTTCACTTATTCCGATCGATCTTGCAAACTCGACGGCATTCCTGAGTATCTCTGCCTTCTCCTTCAAATCAGGCGCAACGTTGACCGTCCCATCAGTTATGAAAAGCAGCCTAGGATGCTCGGGAACCTCCATACAGGAAATGTGACTTATTAGCCTTCCGCTAGCCTTTACCCTGGGGCTCTTGAACAGCGCTCTCAGAAACACTGTGGTATTGATGTCGCCTTTCATTAGGACGGCGGGAGTATCTCCCTCCAAAGCAGAGACTGCATTTGAAGCATTCTCTTCTTCAGATTCTCCTTCGACAAGCCGCGTCGTGTTCAGAAACCCTTCAGATGCCGCTTCTTTTATCTCTTCCAATCTTCCGAAGAGAGTGAATTCAAGATTGCCGTTAGAGGAGGCAGTTGATTCTATGGCCTTCATCGTCTTTTGATCATGCGGTTGCACGCAATTTACTCTCACGCGCTTCTGCAACTTGCTTGCTTCAAGAATGAACTCCGAAAGGGAATTAATCATCGATCATCACCTCAGTATTCCAGGGCCTCTTCAATCCCCTGTATTACTCTGTGCGCTCCGTCTGCCAGGCTTTCCATCTCGAACTCTCCAGGGAAAAGAAGGACTCTTATACCCTTCAATTTCGCAAGAAGTCTTTCTCTGACGTAGTCGCACTTCACCACGCCACCCGTAATGGCAAGGGCGTCGGGAGCTCCGTCAAACACCGCCTGCAGACTGTATGAGTATTTTGCAATATTGTAAATGTACGCTTCAAGCGGCATAGGATCGATTTCTCCATTCTTGACACCTTCGGCTATCCGTTCGACGTCGCGCATTCCGAAGTGAGAAAACAGACCGCCTCTGTGAGCCAGATATTCGAGATAATCGTCTCTCGAGCGTGCAAACTCGGCCAATTCGTGAGTCGGGAGGGCGCCGGCTCTTTCCACGGAAAAGGGACCTTCCTTGTCACTGTTATACAGATCGACCATCTTTCCGTTCAGATGGGCGCTTACCGAGGAGCCGCCTCCTAGATGGGCCACTATGAGCTTCGCTTCCTCGTACCTCTTTCCCAGTTCAGTAGCAGCTTTCTTCGCGACTGCCTTCATGTTCAACGCGTGGGAGAGTGAATTTCTTCTGATCTCCTCTATTCCCGTTATTCTTGCCCACTCGGCCAGTTCGTCCACACTGATCGGGTCGACGGTGAAAGCCGGCATTCCAAATTCCTGGGCCAATTCAAAAGCTATAACGACAGCCGTGTTTGCAGGGTGAATGCCCTGAAGGCCCTTTCTGGCGTCATTGACCATCTCTCTGTTAATGCGGTAGACTCCGGAATTCAGAGGCTTCAATCTCCCCCCTCTGGCCGCCACGGCAGTCAGTTGGGATGGCCTTATCCCGTTTCTTTCCAGTTCTTTTAGAATCTGATCCTTCCTTATTGTGTACTGATCGGGAAAAAGGGGAAGCTCGAGCATGCCGTCGTCGAGGGAAAGCGTCTTCTTGAACACTTCATTCTCATCTTTGAAGACGGCTACCTTGGTTGATGTCGAACCGGGATTTATGACGAGAATCAGACTCATTTCATGTAATCTCCGACTATTCTCTTGAATTCGTCAGGCTCGAGGACCGTGTTTCTTATTCTTCCTTCTTTTCGCACAATTTCTGTCAGTTCTTCAAGCTGGTCTTCCGTCGCCTCTATGCCCAGTCTCTTCAACCAGTATTTTATGCTTGCCTGACCGCTGAAGGCGCCGAGCTTCACGTCTATCTCGCCCATTCCTACGAGCGAAGGAAGGTACGGGGTCATAGCGGCATTGATTCCGGCCGCATTCAACTTGTCGATTGCATCAACGACTATTCCCGATTCGACCCAGAAGAGACGCTTTCCAACGACCGGCTTGTTATTAGCCACCGGGATTTTCGATATATCCTCGACCAGTCGCGAAGTGTATCCGATCTTCGTCAGATCGACTCCTGTATCTATACCCATCAGGAGTTTCAGGCCGGCGGCGACCTCTTCGGTAGCTACGTTGCCCGTCCTTTCGCCAAGTCCGTTTATCGAGCTGTGAATGCCTGATACACCGGCTCTTACTGCGGCAAAAACCGATCCCATTGCGAGGCCGAATTCATTGTGAACATGGAATTCTAGCGGGATGTCCGGGATGGCCTTCCTAAGTTCAGTAAAGATGAACTCGATTGCAAACGGGGAGGCGACTCCAAAGCTATCCACAAAGACAATACTCTCCGGTCTTGCTTGCTTTGCCACTTCTGTGAAGACTTTCAGGACATAATCGGGGGTCGATCTTGTTGCGTCCCAGCCCATGAAGGTTGGCTTCATACCCTGTTCCTTCGCGTAGAGTATTGCCGAAACGACTCGATCGATGAGTTTTTCGGGAGAGACACCGTAGACAAGCTCGTTATCGTATGGATTTACCGCGTGTTCGACCACTACTCGTGTGGCGCCGCAGTCAACAGATTCATCGATATCCTTCTTCAAAGATCTTGCGAATGGAACGATTTCCGAATCGAGATTCATGTCAACGAGTCTTCGTATCGCCCTCTTGTTTTCGTCGGAGACTATCGGCATTCCGACCTCAATGGACTTCACACCCAAATCATTCAGAGCAACTCCGATTCTCACCCTTTGATCCTCGCTCCAGGTAAGACCGCAAGTCTGTTCTCCATCTCTCAACGTAACATCGTGTATGTAGATACTGTCTTTTGCGTTTTCTCCCCGGATCTCTCTCTCATAGTTGAGAGGACTCACCCAACGGGATTCATCGAAGTATGGTGTTCCATTTAGCTTCATGTAATCAAGATCTTTCGGTTTCATTATTGTGCCTCCTTATTCGATATTTCCGGCAACACAAGTGAGTTCTGAAGAACCGCGATGCTCTTGCCGGCCGGCGCCACCCGGTCAACAACCGATTGAATATCTGGATGGACCGTTAACCCGAGTTCATTGAACTGATCTGCAAATTTTGTGTCACTCACAATGTGAATCCTTTTCTTCTCAATAACTTTCCTTACTGCATAGGCCGCCACATACGCTAGCGGGTCTTCGGTGGTAATCATGTCCAGTCTTTCTAGGATCTTTTCTGCCTCCAACTTGAGTAATGAGGCGAATAGAGGATGGTCGCCAAAGCCTTCGTCGAGTGACGAGACCATAACGATGTCTCCTCCATTTCTGGTAACAAGATCGGATGTGTACAGCGCTTTGCCGCACTGCCAGAAATCGGTCACAGAGGGGAATGAAGATATCACGGTGACATCGGCTTTTTCCGGGAACTCTCGGAGCAGCTCTTCTCTCGCGACTTTGACGCCTTCTCTGTGCGCAGTTACATGATTGCCCGATACACATCCGGCGACTCTTCCTTCGATATCGTAGTAGAAATTTATAATGTAATCAAGTCCCACTCGTTTTCCGGTTTCATCTATAAGTTCCCTGAACTCATTGTCAAGAACTCCGACATCGGCCCTGCTCTTCAGTATTGCCATCCTGTGTGACTTAAAGACAGTTTCATATGCAGAGACGCCTGGAATTACAATTTTAGCTCCACCCGACCATCCGGAGAACCTGTGAGGAACGATCGAACCCACTCCAATTGTGAGGTCGGCTTCAACCGCTTCGTTTATCCTGATCGGAACTCCAAGGAATTCTCCATAGTCTTTCATCCTGCCGGCTGCTTCTGCATCGTGCTGGAGGATTCTGGTATCGCGAGAAAAACTGCCGAACTTCTCGGTTAGCTCATCGACCGTCATTTGTCTGTGAGTTCCAGTCGCAACCAGCAAGGAGACTTTGCTCCAGGGAATCTTGTTTTCGACGAAAAGCGATTTCATGAAAGAGAGAGTCTCAAAGATTGGAGAGTGCCTTGTATGATCCTCTACGATCAGGACTATCTCTTTCGCAGATTTCGCAAGCTCCAGGATCGGAGCAGCATCAAACGGCTTCAGTAGCGATTCGCGCAGAGAGCTGCCCTCTCCGCTTCTCTCAACAGGTGAAGTCGGAAGAAGTACTCTTCCCGCCGGAACTTCCAGCTGAAGTCTCTCCTTCTCTCTATAGTCAAGCGAGAATTTCATCTTACTTACCACCGAAATACATTTCTCGGATTCGCTCATCGCTTTTCACTTCGTCAACAGAGCCTTCGAGTTTTATTTGACCTTGCGATACGATGTAAACTCTGTCGCTCATCGGGAGCGAGAGCTTCGCGTTCTGTTCCACAATCAACATTGTAAGACCCGTATCCTTGACGTAATTTTTCAGAGTCTCGAATATTCTCTTAACGATAACAGGAGCCAGTCCCATGGAAGGTTCGTCTATCATCATGATCATTGGATCGGAAACGATGGCTCTTCCAATTGCGAGCATCTGTTGCTCTCCGCCGGAAAGCGTGCCGGCCATCTGGTTTTTCCGGGACTTCAGTTCCGAGAAAAGCTCATAAACTTTCTCGATGTTTGGGCGAGCCTTTGCGAGTCCAATTCTAGTAGCCGCAACTTCAAGGTTTTCCTGAACGGAGAGTTCCGCGAATACCTGTCTTCCTTCGGGAACGTGAATAACCCCAAGTCTGGTTATTTTGTGCGGGGCAAGATGCTGGATCTCTTCTCCGTTCAGAAGGACTTTGCTTCCGGCTTCAGAAGATACGAGTCCCGAGATGCTCTTCAGAAGAGTCGTCTTTCCAGCTCCATTGGGACCGAGCACGGAGACGACTTCCCCTTTGGAGGCCTTTATTGATACTTTTCTGAGAGCGGGAACCTCGTTATATGAAACTGAGAGTTCACGGGTTTCAAGCAAGAACATAATCAATCCTCCCCCAGATAGGCTTTTAGAACTAGCGGGTCCTTTTCGATGTCATCGAACTTCCCCCTGGCAATTACCTGACCAAAGTTCAGAACATAGACCCAATCTGCAACGGCCTTGATAAAGTCCATAGTGTGTTCGACAAGAAGAGTCGTAATTCCTCTTTCCTTGAGAATCATCATCAGATCCATAATTACTTTGAATTCGTCTCTGGTCATTCCGGCAGCAGGTTCGTCCAGGAACATCAGCTGAGGTTCGAGTGCAAGAGCTCTCGCGATTTCCAGGCAACGCCGAAGTCCATATGCCATACCTGTCGGAGAGTCGTATGCCCTATCTTCAAGACCCACGAGCTTGAGAAGTTCCATGGCCTTCTCTTTGTTTTCTTTTTCTTCTCTTCTGAATTTGGGAGTTCCGAGAACTACACTCAAAGGTCCGGACTTGTAGAAGGGCTTTCTGGCTACAAGAACGTTTTCAATCACCGAGAGATTCTCGAAAAGCCTGATCTTCTGGAAGGTCCTCGCAATGCCCAACCTGCTTATCTTGTTTATATCCATTCCCGATATATCCTGATCTTTGAAATATACCTTTCCACTTGTGATAGGGTGGACTCCCGTTACAACATTTATGAACGTCGTCTTGCCCGAGCCGTTAGGACCGATCAAGGCTGTAATCTGCCCTTCGGCAATTCCAATCGACAGATCATTGTTTGCCACAACTCCACCGAATCTCTTGGTCATGTTTTCAGTTCTAAGAATGTCCATCTTCAACCCACCTTACAACGTCTTTGTGTTGCTTCTCTTGATCCTGAAAACCTTTCTCAGAAGGGTTTCAAGAATGGGCCCAAGTCCCATAGGCACGAATATGATAATCAGGATGACAATCATCGAAGTCACCATGAGATAGTAGTTCTCCCAGCCTCCGAATCTTAGAAATTCGGGAAGAAGCGTAAGGCCAATTCCACCCACGACTCCGCCGCTCATGTGTCTTAGGCCACCAACGACTGCCATTGCGACGAAATTCGATGATTCAAAGAATGTGAATGGTTCCGGTGAGAGAAAGCCTGCCAGATGAGCGTACAGTGCTCCTGCCAGTCCTGCCAGGCCCGCAGAAAAGCCAAAAGCCGCCATCTTTAGTCTCTTTGTTGAAATTCCGCAGGTCTCAGTGGCCACATCATCATCATTCATTGCAAGCATGGCTCGACCAATGTGCGAATGCTTTATGCGGTACATTATGAATACCGATAGGAAGAGCAGCCCACCGAAGAGCCAGAAGACCTGCCCGAAAGAAAGCATGTTGTTTCCCACCGAGTAGAATGGTATGCCAAAAAAGCCGGACGGCCCACCGGTAATCGGAGTGAGGTTTATCACAAGCATCCAGACTATCTGTCCGAAAGCAATTGTCACAAGTGAGAGGAAGAAAGCCTTGAGCTTGAACGAGGGAATACTTAGAAGAAATCCTGCGACGACACTGATGACAATTCCCGCGATTACTCCGACTGTAATTGGCATTCCGAGCTTCACAGTGAAGTATGCCGAAGTGTAGGCCCCTATCGCGTAGAAGCCGGCCTGTCCGAGCGATATCTGGCCGGCGAAGCCAGTCAGAAAGACCAGTCCGGTAGCGAGAATCGCGTGGATTAGGGCTCTGTTCATCAGGTAGAGATGGTACGAATTTTTGGTGAAAATGGGAAACAGTATTATGAGTAGAATTGCCCCGAGAATGAATATCAACTTCTTCATCTTGCACCCCCTATATCTTCTTTCTCTTCCAGTTGAATATTCCGGAAGGTTTCAGTATCAGAACGGCAACAAGAACCGAGAAGGATATTATGTCTCTGTATGTGGAGGATATGTAGAGGGTTGAAAAGTTTTCAAGGAGGCCAAGAGATATTCCCCCGAGTATCGTTCCGTAAGGATTGGTCAATCCTCCAAGTACGGCCGAAGCAAAGCCTTTAACCCCTATCGAGCCTCCCCCAAGTTCGAGAGAGACGAAGTAAATGGGCGCAAGAAGTATTCCGGCAATTCCCACTACTACTGTCGCGAGAATGAAGGATAGAGAGGTCGTTACCTTCACGTCAATTCCCATGAGAGCAGCCGCTTCCCTGTTCTGAGCAGCTGCGCGGAATGATTTCCCGATAAGCGTTTTGTTTAGAATGAAATAGATGAAGACCATAAGGATTGCAATTACGAGATATATGTTCAAGTAGAGCGAGGGAATTCTTATTCCTCCGAGCGAAATGAAGTCGTTGCTTCCCCCGAATACCGGCGGAAATGGCTTCGGTAGAGCCCCGTAAGTAACAATTATCAAGTTGAGCCAGAAGGTGCACAGCATAAGCGTGGCGACCACGAATTCGAGACGTCCGCCTCCCCGCTTCCTTATGGGCTCATATATGAAGGCTCTCAATCCCAACCCATAGAGCGCTATAACGGCTATAGACAAAACGAAAGAGATGAAAAAACCCAGGTTCAGTTGAGTATAGAAACTGTAGAAGAGATAGGCTCCCAACATCGCAGACGATATGTTGGCAAAGTTTATTCTTGAGATCGTCAACCAGAGGAAAACTACTCCCAGTCCTACGAGTCCATATGTGGCACCGATTGAAGCCCCTGAAACTATATTCTGGAGAATGTCTTGAAGCATTGTTCACACTCCTTGTAAGGAAAGTAAACGGGAGGCAGGCAGAGCGCCCCCTCCCGCAAAGAGGCTTAGTACAACTTAGTGATTATCTGCCAGTCTTTTCCGTCGAACTGTGAAATCAGACATACATTGGTGAAATTATGGTGTTCATCGCACTTCAGTTCACCCTGCACACCGACAATTGTGGCTTCATTTGCAAGGTATTCCGCAAGCTTTGTTCCGTCAGTTCCTACATTTCTTATTGCATCTGCGAGCAAATACATTCCGTCATAGTAAGCCTGTCCCGGGTCACTAGGTTCCTTGCCGTCCCATCTGGCCTTGTAGGCTTCAACAAAAGCCTGAACAGCAGGATCGGGATCGACCGGGTTGAATCCCTGTACTGAATACACACCTACAGCCGCTTCAGGAGCTAGGTCTGTGAATGCGGGAACACCCCATGCAGAGAATCCGATAATCGGCACATCGATCTGTAACTGTCTCAGCTGATTAACAGACACCGCTGCTTCTGATTCGTGTGTAAGTCCTATTAGTCCATCGAATCCAGCGTTCTTCATCTTCAACAACTGTCCGGTTGCATCCTTGTCGCCTTCTTTGATCTGTTCCAATGCCACTATTTCGATTCCGTACTTCGGGAACTCCTCTTTGGCAACTTCAAGAGCAGCAATACAGTAGTCGGTTGAGCCGTATATAATTCCAGGTTTCTCGATTCCAAGAACCTCAACTGCGTACTTCACCAGCTGAATAACCTTGACCTTGTCGTCGGCTCTGAGTCTGAAAAGGAAATCGTTGGGAATTACCGAGTACCTGAATGAAGGAGAGGTCGCTCCGACCAGCATTGGAACCTTTGCCTGCTGCGCGAGTTGGTGAACGCCGATGACTGAACTGCTCATGTTCGGTCCAAATACGGCCACAACGTTGTCCTGAAAGAGAGCTCTTCTTATAACATTTGCAGCCGTGCTTGGATTAGCTGCGTCGTCATAGACAACCATTTCGAGCAGATCCCCGTTGACCCCACCAGCAGCGTTGATCTCTTCAAGCGCTAACTGCGCGCCCATCTTGATGTAGTCGCCAAGAATAGAACCCAGTCCTGTGAATGGTGCAACCAATGCAACCTTGATCGTTGCGCCAAACGCAGCAACCCCAATTAGCATGACCATTGCGACTACGAGTACCTTTTTTAACTTCATCCAAACACCTCCATGTGCGGGACCGTCATAGAACGCCCCGTTCTTTGGGAAGAAAGATTAACAAATAATGAACACGATGCATTATACATCATGCAAAGTGTACCATCTCTTTCGTGCACATCGCCAATGCCGTTATAGTCGATCACGATCAAACAGGAGAAAATAACACTGATTATCTGGCTATAGTTCGACGGTTTGCAGATGCAAATAGTTTTCCTGCGGTGAGTATCGACTATAATTGCTCCAATTATGATGAAAAATGGAAATCCTTCGTCTCGGAAGAGTCTTTCTGAGAGCCGTCTTTGCTGTTTGCGCTTCTTGGAAATTCTGCAAAGGGCTCATTGTACAACTTGTTCTTGCTCTACACTGCGCTTGGTTTATAATAGTTGTGTGTTAACTCGTTATTTTTGAAATAGTCTTCCCTGGGGGTGTTGTCTGTGAGGGTGTGCTTTCTGATGATTCTTTCTTTGGCCCTGGTCTCAACTATGATAGCCGTGGAGATCGATCTGGGAATGAGTGTGGATGTTACTCAATCTGATCAAAACAGCCTTAGCTGTGCCAGGCTTTCACTTCTCGGCAGTATCGGGCCAATCTCTCTGGATATTCCTGTCGCTCAAGTATGGCCTTCAGAAAGAAGGATTGAATTTGCAGATCCGTTTTTGAGTTATGTTGGTCTTAATCTGAAGCTTCCTATTACCGTTCTATACATAAAAGCCGGTTTAGGTGTTCAGGTAAGGGGAGTGATTGACGTACTTGGAGGGAAAATCGAAGGCTGGGATCTTCCAGCCAGAGTTAGGGCTGGCTTCGGCGTTTCCGATTCCGGTCTTTTTCTTGAGGGCGGTTTGAATTTCGATTTCAGCCCGTCACTAGAAAATATGGAATTCTGTCCTTACATTGCGGCCGGATTTGTTTTCTAGCTAATTGACCTTGAGTAATCTAGAGAACTCTTCTTTAGTATTTTCATACGCATCGCTAGTGAGCCATCTCTGCCAGCCGTATTTTCTGTAGATGTCTCTGACTTGAAAAATGTAGTTCATCGGATCTATGTGTACTTCTTCGACCCTTTTTGAAAGCTCGAAGGCAACTCTGGCTGCGTTCATCGGGAGAATCGGACCGACGAAGGCGCCAACTTTGATGTCGTTGGCAATAAGCATGTCGATTGTCTCAAGTCTCTCTTCAAAGGTAGATGAACCGGGTTCAAGGATCTTTCTGACATCGTTCATGTCCGTAGTGATCGTTATCAAAACCCTTGCTTCTCCTTCGGAGGCTGTAAGCAGGTCAATATCTCTTCTAAGCAAAGCGGACTTTGACATTAAGAATACGGGAATACGATGAGAGATAAGTATTCTCAGAATTTCACGGGTGATCGCATACTTCTCTTCAATATGCTGATATGGATCACAGGCCGTACTGAGAAACACGGCGCGCTTGGGATGGTGAGTGATCTCTTTCCTCAGAAGAGAGACAATATTCTTACGAACCTGAACGTCTCTGCCCCATCTGCCGCGGCTGTACTTGAAAGAGCCGATAAACCTTGCAAAACAGTACTTGCAGCCGATTGTGCATCCAACATAAGGATTGACCGTGAAATCCGTCAATGGGATGCTTGATTTTGTAAGGGCTCTGCTTGCTCTTATCTCTTCAATCATATACAGATCGATTCTACATTGTTTCTCTTTGCGAATGCGTTTTCGAAAGTGCATATGCGTCGCTTCATCTATTCTGTAATGATATAATTAACCAAAATAGGAGGTGTTACTGTGTTGAGGGTTATCAGTACTGACAAGGCGCCGGCAGCGGTTGGACCATATTCTCAGGCGATAGCGGCCGGGGGTTTTCTCTTTGTTTCTGGACAGATCCCCCTCAACCCGTTGACCGGTGAACTGGTGACGGATTTCGAAGGAGCATGCAGACAGTCACTGGAGAATTTATTCGCGGTTATCGCCGCCGGCGGGTCGAGTCTGGACAATATCGTGAAAGTGAACATCTATGTTAGAGATATGGGGAAATTCTCGATTCTAAACGAAATCTACATGACGTATTTCAAGGAACACAAGCCCGCGAGAGCTGTCGTTGAAGTCTCTAACTTGCCCAAGAATGCGCCGGTAGAAATGGAAGCTGTGGCGATAATTCCGTAATCAGGAGGATATTATGGGTATTTCTATAAAACTGCCCGACGGGTCCATTAGAGAATACGGGCACAGTGTGGCGCCAGAGGAGATTGCAAGAGACATCTCCGAAGGTCTTGCCAGGCGAACTTTCGGCGCGATAGTCAATGAAGAGCTGTGGGATCTGGAAAGACCTATTGAGAGTGATGCTTCGGTTAGACTGGTACTTGATAAGGATCCTGAAGCTGCAGTATTCTTCAGACATACAATGTCGCATATTCTGGCTCAGGCAGTAATGAGGATCTATGGCAAGGAGAAAGTCAAGCTTGCCATAGGACCTACAATTGAGAATGGATTTTACTACGACATAGATCTAGGCGATACGAGAATTACTGAAGAGGATTTGCCGAAGATTGAATCAGAGATGGAGAAGATAATCAAGGAAGATCTCACGGTGGAGAGGTTCGAGCTGCCCGTGAGTGATGCATTAGCTCTCATGGATAAGGAGGACCAGCCCTATAAGGTGGAGCTTATTGAGGATCTTATAAAGGACACCGGGGCTAAGACTGTCACATTCTACAGGCAAGGTGAATTTGTCGATCTGTGCAGAGGTCCTCACGTTTCCTCTACTGGCAAGGTTAAGCATTTCAAGCTCACTTCCGTATCCGGTGCGTACTGGAGAGGCGATGAAAACAACAAGATGCTTCAGAGAGTTTATGGAACGGCCTTCGCGAAGAAGAGCGATCTCGAGGATTATCTTGAGAAGATTGAAGAGGCGAAGAAGAGGGATCACAGGAAGCTTGGGCCGGCGCTTGGCCTATTCACAATCAATTACGAATACGCGCCCGGAATGCCTGTATTCCTTCCAAAGGGAACGGAGATGCTCAATCAGCTGCTTCAGTTCTCTAGAGAAAAGCACATAGAAGACGGCTACAGAGAAGTGAGTACGCCGCAGGTCATGTCGGATGCCCTGTGGCGGACATCAGGGCACTGGGATCATTACAGGGACAACATGTACTTCACGGAGAAAGAGGACCAGCAGTTTGCGGTAAAGCCAATGAATTGTCCCGGTCATATCATAGTCTACAAGTCCTCGTCTGTGAGTTACAGAGATCTTCCGATGAAGCTATTCGAGTTCGGAAAGGTCCACAGATACGAACGTTCCGGTGTTCTGCACGGTCTGTTCAGAGTAAGGGGATTCGTTCAGGACGATGCTCACATTTTCTGTACCAGAGAACAGATACAGCAGGAGATCATGGGAGTAATCGACTTTGTACAGAAGATATATTCTCCTTTCAATTTCGAGTACAGGGCTGAGCTTTCAACGAGGCCTGAAGATTACATGGGCGAAGTGGAGCTCTGGGATATAGCTACAAAGGCTCTTGAAGATTCTCTGAAGGCAAAGAATATGGAGTTCAAGGTCAATGAAGGTGACGGTGCCTTCTACGGTCCGAAGATCGATTATCACATAAAGGATTCGCTCGGGAGAGAATGGCAGTGTGCGACCATTCAGCTGGATTTCATGATGCCGGAACGATTTGGGATCAAGTATATCGGTCCTGACAACGAAGAGTATCAGCCGGTTATGATTCACAGAGCCATCTACGGTTCGGTTGAGAGATTCATGGGAATACTCATCGAGCACTTCGCAGGAGCCTTTCCGACTTGGTTTGCTCCGACCCAGATTGCAGTCATCCCCATTGCCGACAGACACATCGAATACGCTGAGTCAGTCGCTTCTGAACTGAAGAACAAGGGGTTCAGAGTCGAGGTTGATGACAGGCAGAAATCCACAAATTACAAAATTCGGGATGCCCAGATGCTCAAAGTGCCTTATATGTTGATAGTCGGTGATAGAGAAAGTGAGCGCGGCACCGTATCGGTAAGACTGCGAAGTGAAAAAGATCTTGGATCCGTTGAACTCGACGCGTTTATCGAGAAGCTCTCTGAAGAGATCAGGAGTAGAAGAGCCACGAGTATTTTTGAATGATGGAGAGACCCCTGCAATGCGGGGGTCTTGTTTTCCTATCCGAGAACTCCTCGAAAGGAGGCGATTGGCACGAATATCATTGATATTATTCCGGTAGCGCGGGGTGACAAGCCGGCCGACGTTCTGCTGAAGAATTGCAAAGTGGTCAATGTTTTCAGTGGCGAGGTTGAAGAAGCGAATCTTGCTCTTTTCAGGAAGAGAATAGCCGGAATTGGCGATTACGAAGAAGGAGTGGAGGTCATCGACCTCGAAGGTTCGTACGTAGTACCTGGCCTTATTGACGCCCATCTGCACATAGAATCATCTATGGTATCGCCCGTCGAATTCTCCAAGACGATTCTTGCACGAGGAACCACGACAGCGATAGCAGATCCTCACGAAATTGCCAATGTCATGGGCCTCGCCGGAATAGAGTATATGATAAGGTCGACGGAGGGAGTTCCCGTTAATCTATACATAATGATTCCTTCTGCGGTACCCGCTTCCACCATGGAGACGTCTGGAGCGACTATCAGTGTCATGGATATGATAGGGTTCGTTGAGAAATTTCAAAATAGGGTCCTTGGTCTGGGCGAAGTGATGAACTTTCCCGATATCATCAATGGCGATCGAGACTCAATAGCAAAGATTGAACTGATTAGGCATAAATACAAGAAGATAGACGGACACATACCCGGAGTTCTCGGGAAGCCCCTCAATGCATATATATGTGCATTTGTCAGGTCTGAACACGAGTGTACATACGTCGAGGAAGCTCGCGAAAAACTTGCAAGAGGAATGCAGATTCTAATTAGGGAAGGCAGTGTCGAGAGAAACCTCGTTCCGCTTCTTCCACTCATAAATGACAAGACCTATCCATTCGTCTCTTTCTGTACTGACGACAAGCACCCTGACGACATCATCAGGGAGGGTCACATCGACCACAATGTTAGAAAGGCCATTAAACATGGCATTGAGCCAATAATTGCGATAAGGGCGGCAACCATAAATACTGCAAGACATTATAATCTCAGGTCTATGGGAGCAATTGCGCCCGGATATAAGGCGGATCTTGTTGTGGTCGAAGATCTGAAGTCCTTCAGTCCAAGAATGGTCTTCAAGGACTCGAAGGTTGTCGCGAGAGACGGCAGACTAGTGGCTGATGTCATCTCCAGGAGCTTCCCTCAGGAGAAGACCAACACATTCAAGTGTAAAAAAATCAGTGAGAATGATCTCAAAGTAGTGGCTGAAGGAAGGAAAATAAGAGTTATCGAGCTTCTGGGAAGCGAAGTCTTGACGGGAGGGTCAGTTTCAGAGGCAAGTGTTCAAGACAGTTTCGTGGTCAGTGACCCATCGCGAGATATATTGAAGCTTGCGGCAATCTGTCGTTACAGTGAAGAAAAATCTATGTCAGTCGCATTTGCAAAGGGTTCAGGCTTGAAAAAGGGAGCTGTGGCCACTTCGGTGGGTCATGATTCGCACAATTTGGGCGTGCTTGGGGTGAGTGATTCCGATATGGTCTTCGCTGCCAACAGGATCATTGAAATGGGCGGAGGTCTTGTGGCCGTAGTTGACGGAAAGATTATATCTGAGCTGCCGCTGAAGATAGCCGGCCTCATGTCTGACCTCACGAGTAGAGAAGTTGCAGAGAGGTTGGTTGAACTGAAAGAAGCGGCAAAATCAATGGGAAGCAATCTACCAGATCTTTTCATGACCCTGTCATTTGTTCAGCTCTCAGTTATACCGAAATTGAAGTTGACTAATCTCGGCCTGGTTGATGTCGAGAAGAACGACTTTGTGCCGCTTTTCGTTGAGGAGGGTGAAGATGTCTGATTCACAAGAGAGAGTTGTCGGCAGAAGAATCAAGAGGGTAGATGCCCTGGAGAAGGTCGATGGCCGGGCTAAATTCGCTGCCGATGTTTCTTTTGACAGACAGGTTTACTGTGCTCTGGTCATTGCGAAGAAAGCTCACGGAATTCTGAAGTCGATTGACGCTTCAGCTGCCATAAGGCTCCCCGGTATCGAAGGGGTCTTCACCTGGAAGGATATTCCCGGCGAGAACCAGCTTGGCGATGTCATAAAGGATATGCCTTGTCTTGTGAAGGAAGGAGAGAAGATCAGGTTTTACGGTGACGTAGTGGCGGTAGTTGCTGCGAAGGATAAGAAAACGGCAGAAGAAGCCGCGGATCTTGTGAAGGTAGAGGTCGAAGAGCTCCGGCCGGTACTGACAATAGAAGATGCCTTGAAGGACGAGGTTCTTGTGCATGGGAAGCCAAACATCGGGGTTTCAAAGAAAATTCGAAAAGGAAATGCATCTGGATATTTCGAGAACTCTGAACATGTTTTTGAAGGAGAGTTCTATGCGCACTATCAGGAGCAGGCATACATGGAGACCCAGGGAGTAACAGTAGTGCCGGATATTGACTACGGTTTTACGGTCTACGGTACCATGCAGTGCCCTTACTATGTGCAGGGAGCGCTTTCGCATGTTCTGGGGCTTCCAATGAGCAGGATCAGAGTGATTCAAACCGAAACGGGCGGAGCTTTTGGAGGTAAGGAAGATGTTCCCTCTTACGTCGCCGCTTACGCAGCAGTTGCCTCCTACAATCTCAAAAGGCCTGCGAAACTTATATATTCTAGAGAGATCGATATCCAGACAACCTCAAAGCGCCATCCAGTTAAGTCTTACTATAAAGTTGCGCTTGAAGGAAAGAAAATCAAGGCAATGCAGATTAAGGCCTATATGGATATGGGAGCATATGCCACGCTCACACCAATCGTCATGTTTAGGACACTTGTACATGCAGCTGGAGCTTACGAGATTGAGAATGTCGATGTCGATGTTTACGCCGTATACACCAACATGATTCCGCCAGGAGCTTTCAGGGGTTTTGGATCGCCGCAGGTTCTCTTTGCTGTCGAAAGTATGCTTGATGATATAGCTTTTCAAATGGGGTTCGATCCCATGGAGTTCCGAGAAATCAATACGCTTAAGAGAGGATCGAGAACTTCTACAGATCATCTTCTGCTTAACAGTGTCGGAGCACCGAAGACTCTGTCGAGAGTCAAGAAGGCTTCGAATTGGCAGAGACTGGTGGCAGAGACGGAGCGGTTCAACGAGGAAAACGATGATTTCAAGAGGGGTGTGGGAGTTTCTCACATCTTCTACGGGGTGAGTCTTGGCGCCGGCGGACAGGCTCTTGACAAGTCCGGCGCGCACGTCCTGATAAATAGAGACGGGTCGGTGGAAGTAAGAATCGGTGGAACGGAGATGGGACAGGGGGCAAAGACCGTAATCGCGATAATGGCTGCCGAAGAGCTGGGTCAGAGTATAGAAAAAATCCTTGTCCATCAGCCGGATACGGCCTTTGTCCCGGACAGTGGACCGACGGTAGCCTCCAGAACTACGATCTACTCAGGGAACGCGGTAAGAAGCGCCTGTATCGCTTTGCGAGAGAAATTGATTGGCGTATTCTGCGAAATAACAGGAAGCAGCCGCGCCGGCGTGAAGTTTGAAAGCGGCTATGTAAATGATGACGGCGGAAAGAGAATGAGATTCGATGAAATAGTCGAAGAGGCTTACAAGAGGAATTTCAAGTTGTTTGAGACAGGTTGGTATGAGACTCCCAAGTTGAGTTTTGACATGGAAAACGGGATAGGGGAGGCTTACGTAACCTACTCTTATGCGAGTCAGGTTGTACAGGTTGAAGTCGATCTAGCAACGGGCTCTACCAAAGTTTTGAAGGCTTTCACAGCTCATGACGTGGGAAAGTCAGTAAATCCTGAAGGAGTTATAGGTCAGATACAGGGAGGATTCGCTCAGGGAATGGGGTACGCAATATATGAAGATCTGAAGCATAGAGATGGCAGAATCATCTCCGACAACTTCAACACATACATTATCCCAACTGTCCATGAGGTTCCCTCTGAGCTTGTTATTGATGTTGTGGAGGATCCCTTCCCGGAAGGGCCGTACGGCGCGAAGGGAATTGGCGAACCATCGCTCATGCCGGTTCCTGCTTCGGTAGCCAATGCCGTTTCCATGGCAATTGGAAAGCGGGTGAGAAGAATACCCGTGACTCCTGAGTATGTGCTGAGCCTAATCGAAGGAAATTCGAGTAATTTAGTATAGAGTATAGATGGTGTTTGACAAGGAGGATTAACATGGGTAAGTATGTGCTTGGTCCAACGTTCGAGGAAATGCTCCATCCAGAGAAGATCGACAGAAAAACGAGAGAGCTCGCCTGGAAGATGAGGGAGGAAGATCCTCTGGATCCGATAAATCTCTACAACATCTCCTGGAGAGACATCGATAACAGGATCTACTATTTCGTTCTTCCGAAGGAATTCACTGGAGTCGATGCGAATATTGTCGTTCTGTATGGAAAGGATTTCCCGACGGGCAGTCACAAGGTGGGGGCGACTTATTCGATTTTGATGGAAAAGGTTTTGAGAGGTGAAGTGGATCCAACTTACCACACATTGGTCTGGCCTTCAACTGGCAACTATGGAATCGGAGGCGCATGGGTCGGATGTAGAATGAAGTTCGATTCAGTAGTCATTCTTCCCGAAGAGATGTCCTCTGAGAGATTCGACATAATTAGAGAGTATGGTGCGAGAGTTATAGCAACCCCCGGTTGTGAGTCGAACGTGAAGGAGATCTACGACAAAGCAAAGGAATTAAAGGCAGACGATCCAGAAAAAGTGCGTGTTCTCAATCAGTTTGACGAGCTAGGAAATTACAGATTTCATTATTATGTGACAGGAAACACGATTCTGGAGATGATGGACGAACTCAGGCTCGGCAACGGCAGGGTCTCCGCTGTCGTTGCAACGGTCGGCTCGGCAGGAACTATCGCTTGCGGCGACAGGCTGAAGGAAGCATATCCTGAAGTGAAGATTGTGGCAGGAGAACCTGTGCAGTGTCCGACTCTTTCGCTCAATGGCTATGGTGGACACGACATTCAGGGAATCGGAGACAAACATGTGACCTGGATTCACAATGTGATGAACAACGATGCCGTTGTTGCGCTTGACGACATAGAATGCAAGAAACTACTACAGGTGATGACCAACGACGAGGGCAAGAGGTTTTTGAAGGAGTTTCTCAAGGAAGAAGATGTGGAGACAATGGCAGATATATTCGGTATCTCGGGAGTTGCTAATGTCGTCGGGGCGATAAAGATGGCTAAGCACTACAAAATGACCGGCAAGGACAACATCGTGACCATTGCAACAGACAACATGGATCGTTATCACTCTGTGATGGCAAATATGACAAAGACTTACGGTAACCTCACAAGAGATGAAGCGAAGCACAGATTCGAATCGTTTGCTCTTGGAGCAAAGACGGACTGGATATTCGAGGGGACCATGGATAACCGAATGAGATGGCACAATTTGAAGTACTATACCTGGGTTGAACAACAGGGGAGAACTGTTGAAGAACTCAACAGCACGATGTCTCAGGATTTCTGGAAGGCTGAAAGCGAAAAGGTCGGTGAGATCGACAGGCTACTCCTAGACTACCGCGAAAAAACCAGATAGTCTAGAAGCGTAATTCTATGTTTTGTTTTTTGTAAGCTTTGTAGTACAATGAAAACATGGTGGTACTGACAAAGAGAAAACCGCCTGACCTTTTTGGAGGCGGTTTTCTCTTTGTCTGTCTGAGCAGTTGCTTTGGCTTAAGATCCTATCCCAATCATGGAGGTGGTTCTTTTGAGAAAGCTTCTTCTTCTTTCTATCGTGTTGATCTTCTCACTCGTACTGTCCGCAACAACAATCCAGTTCTGGCATGCAATGGGTGGCTGGAGAATTGATTTTCTGCAGTCTCAGGCAGACGCATTTATGGAATTACACCCTGACATCAAGGTTGAAGTGCAGTACACTGGAAGCTACAGAGACACTCTAAACAAGATGATCGCCGGGGTTCAGGCGGGAACTGCGCCGCATGTGGTGCAGGTGTTCGAGATAGGCACGCAGATGATGATCGACGGCGAGGTGGCGGTTCCCATCGAAGACCTAATGGAAGCAGATCCAAGTTTCGACATAGGAAAGTTCATGCCTCAGGTACTGAACTATTACAGGGTGAACGGTAAGCTTTATTCCATGCCTTTCAACTCGTCCAACGCGATCGTCTTCTACAACAAGACGATGTTTGAAAAAGCCGGTCTCGATCCAAACAGCCCTCCAACGACCTTCAGTGAATTCATAGAGGCCTGCAGAAAACTCACCATCAAGGATGAGTCTGGAAATATCGTTCAGGCGGGCTTCACACTTCCACTTCACTCTTGGTTTGTTGAACAGCTCATGGCTGCTCAAGATGCGCCATTTATAGATCAGAACAACGGTAGGACCGGCAGGCCCACGAAAGCTGTTTTCAACACGCCTGAAGGTCTCGCAATATTCGAATGGTGGAACACTATGGCGCAGGAAAAGACAATGATAAACACAAAAGTTGAGGATTGGACAGGTGCAAGGAATCTCTTCATCTCTCAGAAGGTTGGAATGATTATGACGTCTACTTCGGATGTTGCTCTTATGATGGAATCAGCCGCAGAAAACAATTTTGAGCTGGGAACAGTCTTTCTCCCAAGGCCGGAGGGAGCCAGAGCCGGAGGTACTGTAATAGGCGGCGGAAGCCTCTGGATCATTGGCGGGCATCCGGAAGATGAGACGAAGGCTGCCTGGGAGTTTGTCAAATTCATGGCTGGTCCTGAGCAGCAGATTGAATGGCATGAAGCTACTGGCTACTTCCCGGTTAGAAAGGATTCTGTTGAGAAACTTGTTGCGAGCGGTTATTACAGAGAGTATCCAGATCATTTGACAGCCTTGATGCAACTTCTTCTTTCCGTCCAGAACTACAACACAAATGGAGCGATCACCGGAGCATTCCCCGAAATAAGGACCGTTGTCGAAACGGCAATCGAAAGGATGATTTCAGGAGAGATGACTCCCTCCGAAGCATTGAAGTATGCGGAAGATGGATCTACTCAGGCTATCAAAGACTACAACGCTGCAAACTAAGCTTTTTTTGGTGGAGCGGGTTGCTTTAAACCCGCTCCTTTCAATTATCCGTTTGCGGAGGTGCTGAATGCGGAAGTGGATGCCGTACCTTCTTCTCGTCCCGACGTTCCTGGTGATTGTCTTGTTTATTTACTACCCTGCATACGACTCCTTCAGAATGAGTCTATTAAGGGTATCCACTTTTGGCAACAAGACGACTTATGTTGGTTTTCAGAACTTCGTCAATCTCTTCAATAATCAGCAGTATATTGATGCCGTCAAATTCACGGGGTTATACGTTGGACTCTCGGTTACTCTTTCGGTCTTTCTGGGTTTTGTAATCGCCATGCTTCTTACCAAGAATGTTCCTGGAACAAAGCTTTACAGAACCTTTCTTTTCGCGCCGTACGCGATTTCTCCGGCAATTGCCGGTACGTTGTGGACGTTCCTGCTGAATCCCGTTGTGGGACATGTCAACTATGTGTTTATGAAGCTGTTTGGAATTCAGGTCGAGTGGCTTACCTCAAAGCCCTACGCCCTTTACGCCCTGATCTTTGCAACAGTCTGGAAGATACTCCCGTTCAACATGATTTTCTATATCGCAAGCATTCAGAATGTTTCCACCGATCTTCTCGAAGCGGCTACACTTGATGGAGCGGGAGTAATGAAAAAAACGTGGAGAATCATATTTCCATTGGTTTCTCCAATTACCTTCTACTTGGTAATCATGAATATTGTGAGCACAATGTTTTCTTCATTCGCAATTGTGGACGTCATGACCAAAGGAGGCCCGGCCGGATATACTACGAACATGATATACAGACTTTATCTGGACGCTTTCACTTTTCAGAAGAAGGGGCCTGCCTCGGCTCAGAGCGTAATAATGTTCATGATTATGGTAGTTGTTACTATCATCTACTTTGCCGTTGCAGAAAGGCGAGTTCACTACCAATGAGGTGCGGCTATGAAGAAGTCTACTAGGAAACTACTGAATACAGTGATTATTGAAGTCGTGCTGATTTCGGTCTCTTTCATTTTCATCATGCCGGTGATCTTGGCTATTACAATGAGCCTTCAGCCGCCTCAAAGTGTCTTTTCCTTCCCCCCAAAGTTTTTCCCGACAGCGTTTCATATCAAGAACTACTTCGATGCTTTCAAGACCGTTCCATTCGCGCGTCTCCTGCTAAACAGCGCAATCGTATCTGTAGCGATTACTCTTGGCAAGCTAGTAACGGGAACACTGGCGGGATATGCCTTTTCAAACTTCAGATTTACCGGAAGAGGACTGGCCTTCGGTTTTCTATTTGCAACTCTGTTCCTGCCGGCGGAAACGATAATGATTGTTCCACTATTCTCGCTAATGAACAGATTTGGGTGGGTAAATACTTACTGGGCGCTGACTATCCCATTTATGGCCAGTGCAACAAACACTTTCTTGATGAGACAGCAGTTCATGACGATCCCTCTTTCTCTGGAGGATGCTGCAAGGATCGATGGCGCCGGTCCTATCAAGTATTTCTTGAAGATACTTCTGCCTCTTTCTAAATCGGTTATTGCGGGCTCGGCAATCATAAACTTTGTTTATTCTTGGAACATATATCTGTGGCCCCTAATAGTTACGATGGAAGATAAGATGAAGACTGTGCAAATTGGAGTGAAAATGCTTATCGATGCCGAATCAGCGAATAACTGGGGGATAATCATGGCCGGGACTATGATTGCGGTCATTCCGACGCTTGTCGTTTTCTTCCTGCTGCAGAATCTCTTCGTGAAAAGTCTTGTTGGCACAGGCATAAAGGAATAAATCGACCAAGAGTGCGTATTAGGATAAGCAAGAAAAAGCAGATTACATTTCGTGTCAAATCAACTTCTTCAGGGAGAATTGAGAAACGATAGATCTCTTGACATCTTCTGCAGCGGAATAAGACAGTGCTTCATGCATAGCGACGAAGCGAAACCTCTCTTGATTCTTCCGCTTTCAGGGTCTAGTCTTCTTTGACGCCTTTTGCGCCCGTCAGATTCGATATCGAGTCGTTGAGTATGAAATACTTCGACGCAGCTATCTGCTGTATGGAATCTTTATATCCGTCCAGGCAACTGAAAGGAGCTATCTCTATAGCGCTCTTCCTGTCAATTGCGCTGCTGTTGTTGAGAATTCCGTCGCTTGACATGATGAACACCCTGTCGTTATCTATGAAGGAGCCTTCGGGGACGTAGTGAGTCAATGCGGCGAATCCCCGTGAAGCATTCAAGAGATCACGTCCGAAGAGGATCCCGTTTCTCTCAACAATTCCAATGAGATTGAGAAAAGTCGGGAAGAAGTCAATCTGGCCGCCAACTGTAGAGTTAACTATTCTAAGGTCGGAACCCGGCATGTGAAAGATCAGCGGTACATTCATCGCCTGCGCGAAATCATATTCTCTATGAAGCAGATCGGTCAAGATGTCTTTGTTCTCTTTGTTGAATGGGTACAGCCCGGCGTGATCACCATATAGGACTATCAGGGAGTTTTCGTACAGCCCCGCCTCCTCAAGACCTTCTAGAAATTCGCCGAGAGCCCTGTCTGCATAATTGACAGACTGAATGTAGTTGCCAAAGAGGGTTTCTTCGTGCTCGGGAAGCAGTTCGATTCTTCTAAATTCCTCGGGAATTTCATACGGATTGTGGCTCGTGAGCGTCACGATGAATGCAAAGAACGGTTCCACTATACTTTCTAGATATTCCAGCGTTTGCCTGAACAGCGAGAAATCACTAAGTCCAAAACCGATAATCTCATCGCTATCCATGTCCTCAAGGCTTATGAAATCGGAAAAACCTAACGACGGATAGATCTTCTCCCGATTCCAGAACCACCCATTGTTGCCATGGAATGCAACTGTGTAGTAGCCTTCTGACTTGAGAAGCGATGGCAGACTGTAAAAAGTGTTGTCTTCTCTTGTCTGATACACGGAGACTTCTCCGAGCGAATGCATTGAATTCAGAACAACAAATTCGCAATCAGAAGTATTGCCCGCTCCAACCTGTTGATACACTTCATTGAAATAAATTGAATCAGCCGATGCCAAACGATTTAAGTTCGGCGTAATTTCCTGACCGTTATAGGTGAAATTAACAAGGAAGTCCTGGAATGACTCTAGTTGTATAATTATGATATTTCTGTCTCTTGCAACAGAAAAGTATTTGCCCGCCTCCGCCATCTTGTTGACGTAACCGTTGTACGAGACTCTATCGTCAACGGCCATTCCCTTGTCAACTCCGGGGATTGCCTTCACCAGATCATACATGTGATAGGCGAGCACACCGTATCTATTGAAGACAAAGTAAGACTGCAGCGCTTCCGAGGAAAAAGGTACGATCAGGCTTATCAGCATGACAATTGCTATGAGGATATCCGTGTACCCAGGCTTTCTTCCTGTCCATTCTTCGACAGTAAAAGTCTTTCTTCTCAGATAGAAACCAACAGGTATCAAATCGACTATGAAAATGAAGCTTACCGGATGAAGGACGTAAATTATGCTGTCTTTTACCGCACCTACGTGTCCGACATGAACAAGTTCTTTCACCGAAGGTAGAAACCCGAAATACTGGAAGTACAAAAAATCAACGAAGAGAATACACGAGATAACACAGTACAAAAGAAAGAACTTCCCTCTGAACACCACCCAGAAAAGCAGCAGGAGGAATGCCAGCCAGGAGAGCGTGCCAAGCAGCAGGGATGCCCTTGCAAGCTCAGCAGTATAACCGTAAAATACAAGGAATTTTACGATAATCAGAACTACTATTAGCGCAGTGGTCTTTGTCGTCCATTGATAAGTTCTTTTCATGTCAATCTCATCCCAGAGTTCTCTTCTTTGTCGACGCCTTCATTATACTAACTTAAGAGCGATCATTCAATGACTTTCATTCTGGTGGCATGGGTTTGCATAACATTTGAGCCGAGAAGTTGGAAGGCGCACTAGAATGTTCAGAGAAAGGGGTATTGTGATGCCTTTTAAGAGTTTTGAATCGAAGTCTCTTCATTTCAATAACCAAGAAATGGAGGAGTTCGAATTAGTCTTCTGTGTGAATGAAGATGACATCGTTCTTGTAGATAGTACTAGATCCGGAAAATCAGAATCCGATCTGAGTGAGTTCTTCTCTGCGTGCAGCGATATTGGAAGACTTTCCTCAATGTTGGGAATTGAGGATCTGCCGTCGATCATTTTGAGGGCAAGCAATGGTGTGCGAACTGATCTAGCGTGCTGCACAAGGGCCTTTGGAATGCTGCGTTATTATTTGGCAAAGGCCGAAAAGAACGGATGTACAGTTAAGATCAGATTCGAAGAGTTAGGACGACACTTGGCAAGCGAGGGTAAAAGAGAGTCTCTTTTTGCCGCCTTCATGAAGATCGTTCAGAACGCGCCTGTAGCAGTTACTATCAAAGACAGTTCCAGCGATTCTTTGTGGCTGAACAAAATCGCAAAGGAAGCTGGCTTCAGCAGTCTAAGCCAGGAGATGTCTCCAATGAATGAGAGTTTTGTTGAGTCGATTCAATGCGAAGGTGAAACCAAGTGTTTTAGAAGTTTTGTGATTGATCTGAAAGACAAAGACTCTGGATTCGCTAGCGTCAAGTACTCGATCGATATTAGCGAAAGTGAGAAAGCCAAGCGTGAGCTCCGGATAAGCAGAGACAAGATAAGGAGACTTCATGAGGTGGCCCTTGAACTGTCGAAGGCAGATACGGAGGAAGAGGTGTACGATCTCTTCATAAATGCGTCCTGCAGAATTCTGGAATTCGATGTATACAGCCTGGATATTGTGGAGGGGGAAGATCTCGTTGTTAAGAGAGTGACTAATTCAGTTCCAGATGATGGTGAGGAACGCTACAGCAAGTATGAAGGAGTTGCCGGGAGGACTCTATGGGAGGGAAAGACTCTCATTTTTCCCGATATTTCCAAAAGCCAGGAGGCTAGGCCTAGAAGTAGTGATTACAGGTCCGCGCTGAGCATACCTCTGGGAAGCTTCGGAGTGTTTCAAACGATATCTACTGAGCTGGACGCGTTTGACAGCGAGGATATTGAGCTCGCAGAATTATTGGCTGCACATGTCACGGAGGCGATCAGCAGAATTCGAAGCAGAGGAGAGATCACAAGACTCACTTATTACGACCCTCTGACTGGCGCGTTGAGCAGGTACGGGCTCGCGGAGTGTTCTGCTGTTGAAATAGAGAAGTCGAATCGATTCTCAACCCCTCTCTCATTGATGATGATTGATGCTGATGATTTCAAGGTTATAAACGATTCCCTGGGTCACATGTATGGCGACTTCATTCTTTCCTGGGTAGTCGAGTCCATCAAGATGGTTATCAGGAATTCCGATTGGGTAATCAGGTGGGGTGGAGACGAGTTCTTGATAATCCTGCCCGGAGTTGCCATGGATGGCGCCGAGTCTATGGGCAGGAGAATTCTCGATCGACTCGAGAAAAGAAGCCTGGAAGAGGACGTTGCTGCAACAGTGAGCATTGGGATTACAGAGTATCTCGGAGAAGGAGACAATATCGACGGTATGATAAACCGCGCCGATCTGGCGCTTCACGCAGCAAAGAACAAGGGAAAGAATCGTCTTCAGGTTTACGAAAAGACGGCTTCTAAATAGAGGGGTCGGTTCGAACAATCAAGAAGCGACCTGACTGATCTCTTTCCAGGTACACTGTCAATTGATAATCTTTTATCCACTGACCATCGCGATCAGGCAGGAAAGCCCACCTGGAAATGTCAATATCGTAAGGCTTGAAAGAAACTGAAGCCAATAAAACAGCCGAGTCAAAGGATTCCTCACGGATCTTAATGTCTTTTATTACGAACCCGGTAAGTCTTGAATCAGGGGGAAGTGATCGATTTTCATAGCTTTCAAGATGCTCGTGTAGCAAATCGCCAGCTATTTCCCTTATGTTTGCCCCACGAGACAAACCGCTTTGGGCAGAGGAGAGAGTCAAGCTCTGTCCAAAGAAAAGCACAACTCCGAGTAGAACTGCCTGCAGAAGGATGATCAAATAGACCCACCTGTAATCTTCCAACACAATCATCACCTCTAAGATCCGGTTTTCAAATCATTCGCCAAGATTATACCGCATCCTGCTTGCGTACAGAAACTACTGTCACCGTTATTCTAGAGGAAGGAAATAGTCAGGTAACTGAGTCTGCTCTTTCCATTTGGCAGATGATTCCTCAAGCTTCTCACTCTTCGATGAATTTGGAGCGGGTTCAAAAAAAACGAGACCCTTGTCTATTGCTCGACGACAGGGTCTCGCACAGCCGATGGTTATTGGTATCCTTAGTTTATAGATTTCAGTACTTGCCTTGCCCAGTTTGCGCTTGCATTTGCAGCGTACTTGACACCTGAGCCAATAGGATCGTAGAAGTCGATCGCGCCAACTATCTTGTTATCAGACAACTTGCTGATCATTTCTTGAAAGACAATTCCCATTAGGCCTTCATGAGTGCAGAACAGTGCTATGTTTTTGTTTGAAGGCGTAGCTTTCCTCAAAAAACTCTCCACTGGCGGAGCGTAACTCATCGCCCAAACCGGCGACCCGAGAAAAATGAGGTCGTACTCATTCGGATCTACAGAAAAAGGTTCGAGAGATGGGATGGGATTCATGCTTACGCTTTCCCCCTCCCAAATGTATCTAACTCTCCTTCCACCTTTTTCATCCAAAGGTTTCAGCTTGAGAAGATCGGCATTCGTTTCGTTCGCTATGGACTCAGCAATCGATTTCGTGCTTTCATCATGAGAGTAGTAGACAACCAGTATCTTCTTTTCATTTTCGTCAGACATTGATCAAACCTCCTATTACCGATGATTATTATCGCGTTTAATTCTCTCACAAGTTCTCGTTTTTTCCAAGAGGTTTGTAGTCTATCGTCAATTTATTCTTGAGCAAACCGCATCTCTGCATACTTCGTCTTGAACCCCATCTTCTTGTACAGAAATCTTGCGGGATTGCTCTGTTCCACATGAAGCGCTATATCGCCATTGCAAAGCGTTTTTATCTGTTCCACCAGCTTCTTCCCGATACCGGCCCCTCTTACTGTCCTGTCGACAGCAATATAGACGAGAATGTGTTCCGGTATATAGCCTTTCATTCCGGTGTCATTCACCACAGAGGCCCCAGCAATCTTTGTTCCTTGCATGGCTACCAATACAAATCCGCCTTTTCCCTTCTCATCGGAGAAGGCATAGTCCAAAGATCTTCTGATAGCCGATCTATCGTCACCGTATTCTTCCAGATGTGTGTGAAGAAATTCGACAATTCGGTCGATTCCTATTTCCTCGTTTGCCTTTTCGAAATTCTCGAATCTCTTAATCGTTGTCTTTTCAGTCTTTGTAAGCAACTTCAAAAAATCACCTCCGTTTGTGAAGTGGCTATTCGTTTGTATAACTCAATCAATTATAACACTCTCGTGTGTTAACAACTGTAAAGACCTGTTATTGGGATCTCCGATATTTGCCTATATCAGGAATTAGGCTTGTCAACTTAAACTGTCATTAACATTCATTAGAATACCAGCCAGTAAGCGCTACCATCCGGTTTCCTGTCGATCAGTCCATATTCAATGAGATATCTTCTTAGAAGGACATAGTCATCATAGAATGTTTTCAGCATTTCATTGGCCTGTTCTTCACTGTAGTTGAGGCCTGGTTTGAAGACTCCGGCAATCTCCCTCAAGACGATTACCTTGTCCTTCTCCTTCTTCGGAAATCTGATAAGCTCACCACTTTCATTGAAGAATCTTGACAGGCGTTCGAGCCGCTCGGATTCCGTAATCGAATAACGTTCGTCGATCATAGTGGCATTTCTATGTACATCGACTATTCTGTCTTCTTCGTCAACGCTTTTCTCCATCATCTGGTGGAGAACCAGGAAGATTTTTGCCTGTCTTGCCTTTTCCTTTAGCCTGAAACGATAATTCCTTACCGTAGATTGAGTTAATCCCAGGCGTTTCGAGATCTCCTTATCGCCCACGCTTTCGTAGAAATACTGCATCATGGTTTGCTGTTGCTCCGAGAGTCCTGTGTACTTTCTATCTAGCTTCAAAAATGAATCAAAAGAAGATCTGTGGTCTGCAGCAATGTGCTCCCTAACTGCTCTCTCTGCGTCCACAAGTTTGTCGCCGCTGATTCGATGTATCAGACCGTTCTCGAAAGACTTCCCGCACAAGAGACAAATATAAGCCCCGTCCAGGAGCTTGTAACCGGCCTCCAGTTCTTCGATGCTGCTTTCCCAGAAAAGCTCAGACGATTCCATGATTTCACCTCCCGAAAGAGTATAGCAGAAAGGAAGTTCAATATCAAACGAAAATAGTTATAGTCTACTGATATAGGGACAAATAAGTAGGTTGTTTACAAATCGTCTATTGAGTCTCGAAGGATCTTGGCAAAAGCTACGGAGACTATGCTGAATGCAGTAGTTTTCAGATCTTGAGCGCCAGTACTTCTCTCTTGTACAGAAATCTGAAGCCGGCTTCTTCGTACATCCTCTTCGCAGAAGCGCGGTCCGAAGTGACTGAGAGAAAGGCTCTGTCCTTTCCCGCTTTCTTAAGGCACTTCAGTGACTCAGCCAGTAACGCTCTTGCAACGCCTTTTTTCCTCCACTTTTCGACAACGAAGACTTCTTCGGTGTGAAACATCGAATTGTCAGTATTATCGGGGTAAAGCATGATGCTTCCTGCGATATTCCCTTTTGGGTCCAGTGAGGCGAGGATAAAACCTTCACTCTTCCATTGAGGTCTGCTGAAGAAATAGTGGAGATACTTGTACTCGAGAGGTGAGTCTGGAAAACTGGATTGTTCTGCCAGGAGGTATTTCAGGATTTCCGGAGACTTTCTGGGTTTCAGTTTCGAAATTGTAAGAGCTGAAGGAAACGGGTGAGAGGTAATTTCACTTTTCAAGTCTCTTTCCATATATTCGAAGTCTATCCAGTGAGTGAAGCCCCTGTTTGAGAAGAAATCCCTTTTCTCACTCTCGCTGTCGGCAATTCTGACACAGATTCTTGTTCCCGCCGCTGGAAAGAAGTTGCTTGTCGTATCCACAATTGAAGGGAGTGCGGTCTCGTAAAGAAGAGACATCAAGCTATTGTCAGCACCTTCGTCTAATATTATGTCAAGCCAAACGTGGTGGAAGTGATCCCTACTGAAATTCTGTCTCGTAAGGAACCTCACGAAACCAACCGCACGTCCATTTTCGACAGCGAGGAGGACATTTTTTCTTCGATTCAGCAATGGGTTCTTTAGATCTTCAACTGCGAATCTCTCTGCAAGAGGATGCTTCTTCTCATAGACACTCTGCATGAGAAGCATCTGTTCTGTGTACTCTTTTGAGTAGCCTGTTATTTGCACCATACCGCCTCCGCTCGCTGTTAATCTTCATAATCTGCGATTTCTTCGATATTTGTCTTCTTCTATAATGGAAATTTCGAGTCAAGCCAGGATCTCATTTAATGATTGCCAGATAACTCTAAGATAAAAGTGGCATAATATATAAATAATAGAATCTATTAGAGTCTGTCAAGTACACCACGGTAAATTCTGAGGACAGGGTGTGATGAAGTGAAAGGAATCGGGGGCTCTAATGGATTTGTCAGTATATTGAAGCCCGGAGGTGGACCTCTAATGTTTTTTGGTAAGAAAGAAATGGCGATCATTCAGCTGTTTAATGAGCATCTGGATTTCATATCGAGAACCCTGGAAAACCTTGAAAAGGTCTTTCTTGCCAGCCAGAATGATGATTCTTCTTCTGTGGAGATCTATTCGGAAGAGGTGCGAAAAATGGAATCGGCAGCCGATGCAAAGAGACGTGAAATGGAAAACTCGATGTATCAGGGAGCATTCCTCCCAAATTTCCGTGGCGACTTTCTGGGTCTTGCAGAGTCTTTCGACAAGGTGGCGAATGAGGCCGAGAACGTGGTTGATCAGATTGTATTGCAGCATCTCGTAATACCTTCTGAATTGAAAACCGACCTCTTGAAACAGGTTCAGCTTGCAGCAGAGACATTTGAGGCATCCAAAGAGGCGGCGGTGAATCTCTTCCAGGAATTGAGCGTGGCCGAGGAAAAGATAAAGGAGACGGAACGCCTTGAGAATACCGAGGATAGTCATGAGCGGGCGCTTGTGAAGAAGATCTTCGAGATGAATATTTCACTTGCTGAGAAAAGGCAGCTCCGTGAACTTGTTCTTTCAATCGGCGACATTGCGAATCTCTCTGAGGACTGTTCCGATCGTATGGAGATAATTGTTCTCAAGAGAAGAGTTTGATCAGAAAAGCCCCCCGACTGCTTTTACGAGCAGATAGAGGCCAAGGGAGACTAAACCGGCGATTAAAGGCGTCTGCAGCCAGCCAAGAGCGATGTTTCGCAGAATCTTGTAATTGATGTTTCTTGAACCTCTTGCCCGCCCGGCACCAATTACCGCTCCAACTATGGCCTGCGAGGTTGAGACCGGCACCCCAATCAGGGCGTAGATCCACACAGTGATTGCTTGAGAAAAGACAGCAATCACAGCTGAGAAGTGATCGAGTGAGGTTATCTGCTTACCGACTGTGTACATGACTCTCTTGCTGAAAGTAAGTACACCGAGAGCAATACTCAACCCCCCTACCAGTGCAGCTACTTCCAGGGGTATTATTCCGGCGAAGGGTCCAGTAACATTCGCAACATTGTTCGCACCCAAGGCGTAGGAACCATATGCGCCAATAATGAGAGCTCCAATCTTCAGGGAAAGATCTTGAGCCTGAATGGTCTTAATTCTTCTGAATAACACCGCAAAGATCTTGTACAAAAAGAAGGAACCGATTGCTGCTCCGATTGGTGTCGTAATCCAGCAGATCACGACTTTCGTAAGCACAGACCAATCCACTGTGGAGTTAAGTATGCCGATCCCCAGAATGGCTCCCATCATTGCCTGAGATGAAGAAGATGGGATACCCAGATAAGTCATTAACGTCATAGAGATCGCCGCACCAATTGTACTTATGGAAGCAGTGAGTAGCGTTTGGCTGCTAACGCTGGAAATAGTCTCAAGACCCCTGGAACCTTCTAGAAGGGAGCCTACTAGTATGAATATTGCAGACAACACTACCGCCAAACGGTATTTGACGAGACCAGAAGTAACCGCCGTACCGTAGACATTTGCAGCGTCATTTGCCCCTAATGCCCAGCCGAAAACAACGGCCGGAATTATCGCAAAGAACAAATTAACCTCCATAGGGAGAGAGAAAATTTGATCGATTATATCATGGTATTACATAGATTCGAAGCCATCTTTAAGAGATCGGGCGGAAAGAGATGAAGGCAGCAGGAACTTGGAAGAAATCGACTGGAGATTCTATGGAATTCAGAATTCGATGAACAAGATCTCGGGAGGACTTGCCAGTCTACCGGGAAACCATCCTCCGACTCCCCTTGTCACGAAGATCTTTGTTCCGTCGGGTTCGTATAGACCTCTGAAGAAGTCTCCGCTGAATCCCCTTGAGGTCTTCAGTATAGTCTCGGTCAACCAGGGTATATAGAACTGACCTCCATGTGTATGTCCGGCCAGTACCAGGTCATACTTCTCTAGAATGTCCATGTGTTCTTCAAGCAGATTTGGCGCGTGTACCATCAGTATCTTCAGATCGTAATTGTCTTCGGGCAGAAATCTAGTCCATGAGAAGTAATGGTGAGAAGGAGTCCCCGTCAATCCCAGTTTTTTGTCTGCAATCTGGATTATTGCCGAACGGGTATGGACCACGTTTATTCCCAGTTCCTCATAAATCCTCTCCATAACGTCCGTTTCCGATTCTTCCCAGTTTCCGTAGACGGCATATACCGGCCCAATTCTGGCAAGTTCGGAGAAGTAACTTTTCATGTACTCCATATCCGTGTAAGGGGACAAAACATCGCCCCCAAATAGAATCAGATCTACTCCTTCTTCGACGAGTCTTTCAAGAAGGTGATCGTGAATAGGCTTCTTGGTCCAGATATGAATATCGGCAAAAAAAGCAATTTTCGCCGAAGGTTCTTCCGAGAACGTGAGCCTCTCGATCGTCAGAATGTTCGGTTCTATAAAAAAAACGTAGGCGATAATGCCTGCAACAATCAACCAGATCTTCCAATGCTTCAAAAAACCATTCCCTTGAAAAGTTGTGTCATACGATCAGATTCTACATGATTATTCGGCTGGCGGTTCAGGCAAGCACTAAAATAAGCGTGATTTCTTCTTTACAAGCACCCTACCTTTCCATTTCGTAGCTCCGCAAAGGTGAACAATTATCGAATGGAATCCGATAATTGATGAGATGAGAGTGATCAGCGGATATAGAAAAATCGTCAGGGGCCTGAGTGAAAACTTTACGCTCGCGAGTAACCACATGCCGAATGAGAGTGTCAGACTAATCAGAGAGAGAATCCCTGCAGACTCTGGAATGGCGGCTCCAAAGATGAATAGTAAAGCCACTATGAGAGGAAAGAAGTCCAAAGTAAGCATCCAACCCCAAACAAAGGCAGCGGGGAGTATTCTGTAGTCAAACAGGGAGAAGTAATTCTTGAGAAAGCCTAAATATGCTGCTTTGAATCCACCGTACATTTTGCACTCTACAAGATCTGACGCATCGTACAGTCTCCACTTCATTCCTGCCTTCTTTATCAGTCTGCCAAGAGAGATATCATCGACCCCGTGGTCCTTCACTGCCTCATGGCCTCCTATTGAGAGATAGGACAGCCTTCTGAACATCATGAACTGACCGCTTGTTACCGCGAGTGATTTAAACCTCTTGCCATAAGCGATTACGAGTGGAAAGATCGAGAAGACACTGTGAATCATGAATGGTATCGTTATCAATTCTCCCAGAGTGTCGGTCCTCTCCTTGACAATGGCTGTCAACAGATCTGTTCTTTCCTTAATCATGACGCCTGTCGCTTGAGAAACTGTGGAGGAAGCGTGAACGGTATCGGCATCTGTAAAGAGAAGTATCTCTCCCTTCGCTTCTCTTGCAAGCTGGTGGCATGCCCAGTGCTTCCCGAGCCATCCTTCTGGCAAAGCTTCTCCCTTAATTATTCTCAGCTTGTTGGATTCACTTCTAATTGATTCAAGGATTTGGAGTGTTGCGTCAGATGAGTTATCGTCGAGTACGATCAATTCAAGATTGCGATAATCTTGATTCAGAAGGGAGTAAACGCACTTCGAGATGTTTTTCTCTTCGTTTCTGGCAGGAATCAGTACCGACACCAGAGGGCCGTAGAGAATCCCTTCGAAACGGCTGATCTTTCTCATCAGTATCGCATTGGAGACTGAAATTAAAGACATCATTCCCAGGAAGAGGGCGACTGATATTGACTGAAAGAGAAGAGAGCTCATCTACTCTTCCTCCGAAACCTGAATGCTATGGGAAAAGCAAGCTGATCCCTGTGTTTGAAAGCAAGGACTGAAGCGTTAATCGCCCATATGGAGATAGCGACCGCGTCCATTTGAATGACGAGAAAGATAAGCAGGCCGCACATGCTCAGAATTACCTTCCAGCCATCGGTTCTGGGATTTATGACGAACGAGAACAACAACATGAACGCTCCGATTATTGAAGGGCCGACCCATTGGGTTAGGCCTGACCAGATGCCGAAAGAGACCGCTACAGCCTTGCCTCCATTCATTTTCAGAAAGGGTGAGAAAGCGTGACCCAGGACCGGAGAGACCGCAACGGGCACTATCTCCCAGCCGGAAATTCCTCCAATTGAAAGGGCGAGCAACACGGGCAGATACCCCTTGAAATAGTCGAGAGCCATTGCAAAAAGCCCGAGCAAGAGCCCTGCTCCTCTTATCACGTTAGTAGATCCCGGGTTGCCGTCTCCAATTTTCGAGATCTTCTGAAGAGTCTTCTTCTCGTATATTATTTTGGAGTACATTACTGAGCCAGAAAAAAAGCCGATGAGAGTCCACAGGATGAACATTTAGCCCTCCCCTTCGGGATTGAGAAAATCACTTTCTCCATTCTCTTGACGCCTGATATGGTTGGCGAAGGAGACATTTCTCCGCTATTGCCAGTCCGGACTCTTCGCCAGGTATAGTTCTCAATGACAGCCTTTCATTTCTGCAAATGACCTACGAAGCAGTGAGCAGACTGTCTGTTGCGCCAGTCAGATTCTGCTATGTCAAGTACTCGCTTTACCGGTACGTTGCTGCTCATGTAAGAATTATACATAGTTTATTCAGCGAGGCTCTTTTCTTTAGAACAACTGGCTGGATGTCTGTAAGACCTCACGTAGATGATAAAATCTCATCGAATATCAGAAAGGATGGTGAAGATGAAAAGAATTCTATCCGTGTTTTTCCTCTTGGTCTCATTAGCACTGCCACTTCTCGCTCATGCTTTGGAGGATGTATCCGTAGAGGAGTGGAGGCAGGACATCGGGTTTCTCGAAGAGAGACTGTTGAGCACTCACCCTAATCCCTATTTCAAGACGGACGAGGGTACGTTCAGACAGCTTCTGCGAAGTCTGGAACGCGATCTGGAGGACCTGTCGTCGAGCGAGATCTACACAAGGCTTACAGAAATCGTCGCATCGATTGGAGACGGCACACTGCGATCTATCCCGATAGCAGGCTTGCCGTGTATCCGATTTACACTTACTGGTTTACCGATGGGCTTTATGTAGTTGCCACATCTGAAAGTGAAAAGCACCTGCTGAACTGCAGAGTAGTTGAGATTGCGGGCATGGAAGTCGATGACGCTCTGGAAAGGTTGAAGAAGGTTGTATCATACGACAATGAATGGGGATTTCTTCAATCTCACTCTGATTATTTGAACAAAGAAGAAATTATGAAAGGTCTGGGAATGGTTGACATGAATGGAAATCTTCTTCTTAAGGTCGAAAAGGAAGGAGAGATAATTGAAGCCTCCGTAAAGCCTCAAAGAGAAGGATTCCATTGGATACAGAAGAGATTAGATGAGATAGACAGAACCTATCAAGGAAGGAAGTACTGGTATCAGTATTACCCCGATTCAGGAGTCCTCCACTTTCATTATGCTTCATGTGGTTCGGAAAGAGGAAACCCGTTCATACTGTTTAATTGCAGAATGTTTCTATTCACCTGGACCAACCCAGTAAGCAAATTCGTCCTTGATCTCAGGGGAAATGGAGGAGGCAGCTCAGTAGTTCTGGAACCTTTCATTCTGAGAATGATGATAGATTGGAGATTGAACAGAACTGGAAAGCTCTTTGTTCTAATCGATCGCGGAACCTTCTCTTCGGCAGTTCTCAATGCCATTTCCATGAGAAAACGCACAAACGCGATCTTTGTGGGTGAACCGACCGGTGGCAGTCCGAGACATTATGGTGAAGTGAAGAGATTTCAGCTGCCCAACTCGGGAATTGCCGTAAGTTGTTCAACCACTTATTGGAAGACCACATCCGATACATCGGAAGCTTTTATGCCGGATATATTGACAGGGAGATCCTTCCAGGACTACTATGAAATGCGAGATCTTGCTTTTGAAGCTGTTATGGCCTATGGATCGGAAGGGGAGGAATAGATGTTAACTCTGTTTAAGAACGTTGAAGTATTTGCTCCGGAACCTCTCGGAAGGAATGACATTCTGATTTCTGGAGAGAGAATTGTCGAAATCGATGAAGGGATAGACGAATCGGCAGTTAGGTCACTCAATGGAGAGATATTCGACTTTAGCGAGTCGTATGCGGTTCCCGGATTTGTTGACGGACACGTCCATCTAATTGGTGGAGGAGGAGAGGGAGGCTTTTCATCAAGAACTGCTGAAGGTTCTTCACAGCAATTCGCCGAAGTCGGAACCACGACGGTTGTAGGAATGTTGGGCACCGATGGTGTTACCAGAGATCATGCTTCGCTGCTTGCAAAGGTTAGGGACTTCCGAAACTCCGGGATAGATTCTTACATGCTGACAGGCTCTTACAGATACCCTTTGAAGACGCTTACGGGGGATCTCATGAGGGATATCGTGTTCATTCCCGAGATAATCGGTGTGGGCGAGGTGGCCGTCTCTGATCATAGAAGCAGCAACCTTAGTTCCACAGAGCTTCAGAGATTTGCAATGGATGCGCGTGTGGCTGGAATGCTTTCCGGCAAGGCAGGAGTGACCGTCCTGCATCTTGGAGATGGACAGGAGAAGCTTAAGCCTCTTCATGAAGCAGTGGCCGATGGAACTCTCAATCCCCGGCAGATTATCCCCACGCACATCTGTCGATCGGAGGAGCTCTTGAGTCAGGGCATCGATTGGGTGAGCAAAAAGGGCGGATATATTGACATCACTGCTGATGAACACAGCACGCACCTGGTTCTAAAAGACATGTACAGCAAGAAGATAAGATTCGACAGGATCTGTGTCTCTTCTGACGGTCTCGGTTCTCTTCCCAGATTCGATGCTGAAAAGAACCTGATCGGGATAAGGTCGGCACCGGTCGATACTCTTTTGAAGACCTTCACAAGTTTGGTCAGAGAGAGAGGGCTTTTGATACATGAAGCTCTGAAGCCTTTTACGGCAAATCCGGCCGCATTCTATCATTTGCAGAGAAACGGGATTGGACTTCTCAAGAGGGGAGGCTATGCAAACATCTTGTTCATTGACCGGGATTTCCAGATAGTCGAAGTGATTTCCAGTGGAAGATCAATTTTGGAAAATGGGGGATGATCAATGTGAAACTCTGTGCAGTTTATTACAGTAGATCCGGTTCGACAAAGGAAATTGCGGAAAGCTTTGCCGATTCTGTTGGCGCAAAGCTTTTCAAACTTGAAGATGAAAAGCCAGGGAAATCGATATCCGGGTTCTCCGCGCTGCTAGGCCTTGGAAGTCCTTTGAAAGAACCTCTTCCAGAAGTCGGCGGTTTCGAGTTCGTAGTGCTGCTTACTCCAATCTTCGCCTGGCATCCTTCGCCTCAGATGAATACATTCGTCAAGAAGGCCGATCTGAAAGGCAAGAGTTTGTTCCTGGTGGGTGTAGGAGCCGGTGAGACAAATGAGAAAGCCCTAAAGAGGTTCTCCGCAAAAGTTGAGAAGGCTGGCGCGAATGTTGTCGGCACGAAGAACTTCAAAGGATTACAGATGAAACAGGATTTGAAGGAGGTCAAGTCGAATCTTATAGAAAGCGGGAAGCAATTGGCCGGAATCATCGAAAGACTAGTCCAATAGATCTAGTAGAGATGTTCGAAGAGAATTCTTGTGCCAATCGAGATCAACACGATCCCTCCGACTGCTTCCATCAATTTGCCGAATTTCCGCCCCAGTCTCTGCCCGCCCGTTATTCCCAGAGCGGAGAGAGTGGCGGTAATCAGCCCCGTCATTACGGCAGTGAGGATGATTGGATTTCCAAGAAACGCATACGCGCTTCCAACAGCCAGAGCATCGATAGAGGTAGCTATCGCAAGTAAGATGAGCGTAAGGCCTCTAGTTCGATCCTTGCATGAGACCTCTTCTTTTCTGTCCAAAGATTCGAGCAGCATCTTTCCGCCGATAATTCCAAGAAGAATGAAGGCAATCCAGTGATCGAAATCCATTATGTAGTTTCGAAAACTTGCTGCGAGGAAGTATCCGATGATCGGCATTCCAAACTGGAAGAATCCGAAATGGAATGCAACCCTGAAAACATGTCTGCGGGTTACATCCTCCAGAGAGATTCCAGTACATATTGAAACGGCGAACGCGTCCAGTGCTAGACCGGTTGCTACGAGCAGGTTCTCCATCCACAGCTCCTGGTGTGAGATACCTAGATAGTAACACATCAAGCTGTAGAAAATCCTTGACATAAGCAGAATCTAACACGACTGACCCTCTAAATCGTTGCGAAACCGCTTCGATTATGGTGTTACATCCACTTCACGGGACTTGAATCAGAGGTTCTCTGGAGATCGTTAAGGAGTAATCTCCTCCGCCGTAATTTCTTATGACCTTCAGATACCACAATCCCCCTTCACTCGTAACTGAATAACTGATGGTTTGCTCACCGCTGTAGTTGTTTGAGTAAGCAACTTGATTGCCGTTCGCGTTGTAAAGGTACAAGTAGAACCTCCCGCCGGAAGAGCTCAGAGCAATATTGAGAACGCCTGAGGGCAGGGAGGTCAGTGCATACCAGTCACTGTCATCTTTGCTGAGAAGGTAGCCGGTGTAAGTTGCAGCGAACTGTGTGACAAACGGCAGCGGAGTAGATTCCGAAAGAGCATCGCCCGCGTCGCCACCCGAACTCGCATCGTCCTGCTGGAGCTTCTGAACGCTGAATGAATAATCGCCTTCCCCTGAACTCCTCGAGACTCTTATATAATGGTTTCCCGTGTTCTTTGTGCAGAAAATAATGCTGCCGGCTTCTGTGCCGACTGTTATGCTGTTTGCCATTGTCAGACTGTCTCTTGAGGAGTATCTCAGTGACAGGTTGTAGGTCAGCCCTCCCGCTGGATAGGACTCTACGGTTATGATTTCGCCGGAAACCGCAGAGAAGACGAACCAGTCTTCGTTGTCAGCCAGTTTGAGTGTTCCGGATACACCGCCCATAGTGATCTGTGTCGCGCTTTCCGCAGTCTCGTCGGCATCTCCTCCGGAGTTTGCATCGTTTTGATCGCTTACCACAACGTCCAGTTCGTACAAGCCCTCTCCGGAGGACCTTGAAACTCTTACGTAGATGGGACCGGTGTAGTCTGTGCAGTAGTCTATTAACGCCGGCGAGTCCTTGCTGCAGGAAGAGCCGCCAAGTACGTTTCCGTTCTCTTTTTTGAATGAGACGTGGAATCTGCCATCACTATCTGTAGAAAGGTGAACAATAATTATCTGACCCTTCGTCACGTCAACTGAATAAAAATCTGTATTGTCGCTGTTCTTAAGTTCTCCGGAGATTGCTCCGGGTTGGATCGCTATCGAGCTTTCAATTTGCTCTCCGGCATCCTCACCAGAACCTGCATCGTCTTGATCTCTAACTGAGATGTCTAGTTCATACAAGCCCTCTCCTGATGACCTTGAAACCCTTACATAAATGGGACCGGTGTAGTCTATGCAGTAGTCTATTAACCCCGGCGAGCCCTTGCTGCAGGAAGAGCCGCTCAGAACGTTTCCGTTCTCTTTTTTGAATGAGACGTAGAATCTGCCATCACTCTCTGTAGATAGCTGAGAATAAATTATCTGACCCTTTTCAATCTCTACTGCATACATATCTTCATTGTCATCGAGTTTTAGAAGGCCCGTATATTGGCCAGGAGACAACGGAATAGAAGTGGATGTCGCATCTCCGGCGTCGGTCTGACTTCCTGAGTCATTCTGGTTCGATACTGTTGATGTGAGATTGTAAGTACCTGTTCCCGAAGAACGATATACGCGGACGAACCACTCTCCAGCAACTCCTGCTACATGATCAACATATACTATCTCTCCCGAACCAGAGGCCGACTCCCTGGTTATGCCACTCGGATTTTTCAGCTGAAGTACAAACCTTGCATCTTCAGGCACCTGGAGGGAGAGATCGATAATCTGACCGCGATCTACCGAAAACTTGTACCAGCTCTCCGGAGACTTCTGAGAAAGCTCTCCTGAAACGGATCGAGAACTCCATAGATGAATCGCATTCTGCATATTCTCGCCGCTCTGCAAATCGGACGTCTCTCGAGAAGAAAGATGCATAACATACTCAGCCATATCGGATTGATTTGCAGGCATGATGCCGATATAAAGTTTACCCTGAAGAGAATCGACATATTGCCTTTCCAGCCGATTGTCTAGCTCCACAGATTCGAATATGCTTCCATCTGAACTCATGAGTTTTACAATCAACGGAGAACGGTCAGAAGAGGAAACCTGGAGAGACATGTCGGCGATCTCGCTCCCGTCAATGAAATACCAGTCTCCGTATTCATTTTTGATGCTGGAGTCTATACTTTCAGGTGGTGAGATTTCAATGGGTTCTGCGAACGAAAAGCAGATCTTCGAAAAACCTGCCGATGTAAACTCTCCAATTGTTATGCTTTCCACCAGCTCAAATAATCTGCCCCTGTGATAAGCAGCCTGATCTCCAAGAGAGCGAAAGACTCTGACTAAGCCTTCCGCTTCTCTTAGCGGCGCCACACCCGGTCTCTTAAACAGAATACCGTAGGAGTTGATGAAGTCCTGCAAAGAAGCGGGGCTCCCGGCTATCTCCACTTCATATTCTAGAACAATCGTCTCATCGGCAAGCGTATAGTTATGGTTCTGTGTGTTTGAGGCAAGTGTTCTGATGGCGGATGAACGACACTGAACATTTGATGATGATTCCTCATCTGAGCCGCAGTAGGCTATATCGAGAGTAGAAGAAACGAGACGCCCGCCTAACGGCACTATCCTCAGGAATCTAGCTGAAGAGCCCACTTCTATGCTCCCGGGAGAAGAACTTGCTGAACCAGCCGGTACCCAGCTAAAACCATCCATGCTTACCAGAAGTCTGATCCCTGAAAAACTGCTTATGGTTCTTTCTTTGGGATTGAAAGGATTCTCCTGTATGATGTCTCGGCCACTGAAAGTGCAGGAGACAGTTTCAACGAACAAGGTCTCACCCAGATCGTAGTTATGCATCACGCCGTCGGCCGCTTCAAAATCGAGGATATCGTCTTCAGAATTCATGTGAATCACGAGTTCTCTCACTTCAAGAGAGAATGAATCGCTAGCCGTTGCTCCCATTGTGTCTCTTACTGTAAGCACAGGATTGCAGATCCCGTATTCAGCGAAAATATGAGTCAATCTTTCTTCCGAGCTTTCTTTCCATTCAGTGGATGTTCCGTCTCCGAAATCCCACTTATACTGAGTCAGGGAGTCGCCTTCATCAGGATCGTATGATTCCCCGACCGTGAAATTCACAGGGTAATTTGCTCCTGATTCTCTGTCAGGACCTGCATCTGCAACTGGAGGAGCGTTCACGAAACTCACTGTCACTGTCACAGTGTCGCTCGCAGCTGCTCCGAGAAAATCGGTTACAGTTAGCGTGAAAATGTGAAGAGACTCGTTCCCCCAGGGGACGTCCGGAGCAACAAAAGACAAGATTTGTTCAGACGTGTTCTCCGCTTCAACCCCTTCAGGCAAGATCCATGTGTAAGCAAGTTGGTCACCGAAATCTGAGTCTTCTGATGCGCTGCCGTCAATCGTTACAGTCGAACCTTCCTCAACAGATTGGTCGGAGCCGGCGTTGGCTGTAGGAGAATTGTTGATGTCGAAGACTGTGAAAGCAGCGGTTGCACTCGAAGTCAATGAACCGCCATCCCTGACCACCAGTGTCACTGTGTAGACTGTGTTCTCTCCTGGAAGCTGTTCTGGTGCAGTCAATGTAACCTGTGAAACTCCCGCGTTTTCGCAAGAAAATGAGGGAGTTACCGACCATGAGTAGATCAGCTGATCACCATCCGGATCGGAAGACGCCGAACCGTCGAACACTACTTCCGAACCCTCTGAAAAGCTTCCCGCTTGCACGGGACTCACAGATGCTACTGGCGGTCTGTTGGTATTGTTGACCACAACGGTGAACTGGTCGACTATGCTTCCTCCCCGTCCATCTGAGACTGAGAATTCCACTGTGTAAGAACCGGATTCTTCAAAACCTGGTGAGAAGGAGAAAATCCCGTTTGCAATTTCCCCGGGCCCCGATGTCTTTGCAAGGATCAAAGTATCTCCATCGGGATCGCTGACAAAGGAATTCAGATTCAGCGTCAAAGTTGATCCTTCATCCGCAATTTGATCTACCGCGCTGCTTGTGGGGGATTTATTTACATCTAGTACGGTGACTGAAATAGTGTCGCTCGAACTACCCCCTCTACCATCACTGACCTCCAGTCTGAACTCGAGCTGGCTTTGCGAGTTTTTCGGAAGCTCTGGAGCAGTGAAAGTGGCTACTCTGGCGTGCGGATTCTGAATTTGAACTGAAGCTCCCGATATCTGTGCCCATGTATAGGAAAGCGAATCCGAGTCAGGATCTGAGGAACTGATCCCGTCTAGCGAGACGAGCCCGCCTTCATTTACGGAAAAGTCAGCTCCCGCATTAGCCGATGGTGATCTGTTCCAGTCAAGGAGATCTCCGATTTCCGGAATCAAGTCTTTCTCTAAAGTGTTGCCGATTTCTATTGTGACCGATCCAATGTCTCCTATTATGCTCTTCAACCATCCTGCTATGTCAACTCCTGCTGCGGCAGATAACCTGGCCATGAGAACGGGCTCCAGCCCTTCACTGACGCTAACCTTGAGTCCGGCTTCCAAAGAGGGAATAACCGCTATATATGGGCCTGCTATATCGTAAAGCAAAGCGTGCGCGCCTACTTCAAGTTTCCCGGTTGCGGTTGCGCCTACCTCGGCGTCTATTTCAAGAGGTTTAATAGTGTAAAAGGGGTCAAAATCAACGATATTGGACCAGTCGTCTTCATATCTGGCGCCGGCCTTCAGGTTTACTCCTACGATTACCCCGGTTTCGGCTGTAAACTTTCCATAGGCTTTTGCTTTCGCTTTCAATTCTCCATACAAGACGATGTTTATATAAACGGGAACCACTCCAATTGAAAAGGCTATTCTTGCTACGGGATAGCTCTTCGACAAAAGCGTCTTCTCTATTTCGGCAAAGGTAAGTTCGGCCTCAAACTCGACCGTGAGTTCGAGCTGTGGAGAAGCATCGATCCAAGCTTCAAAGTAATCCAGCTCCCATGAGCTGTCCCACCAGTCCCAGTAAAAATCGATGTCCCATGCGATGTGAACGTTCAGTGGAGCCGAGGGTTTCGCAATAAGGCCAACTGTACGGGCTGGTGTTGCGCTGCTTGTTGTTTCACCTAATGGGATCTTTACTTCTGCCGACAGTTCAAGTCCGGAGAAATTCTGATAGAAATTGCCTGCCCAGTCGTCTGGTCCGGGTTCCTTGCATAGTGAACTGGGAAGAGAAACCTTCCTTTCAGGGATACGGTACTTCGCTTCAAATCTTGCATAGTTGTATAGAGACATGATAAACTCGCCTCTATGATCAAGAAATGCACTCGGTCTTGAAAGAGAAATATGGAGCTGTTCAGTCAAGACTAAGGCGTCGTCCGACACAGAAAGTGAGGCCGACATAACAGATCCGCCTCCAAAATCAACAAGCCAGTTCATTCCATCGAGTTCATCTGAGTTGATGATTTCCGCGCCTTCCGGCAGGATTACCTCGGTAGTCTTCTTGTGAGAGATGACTCCGTCGTTGAATTCTCCCTGGAATTCCTTTGAGGGTTTCTCAAGAGATTCCAGGAACATCGTCTGAAACATCATCTGTGAGAAGATGAATTCGAAGTATTCCTCCATCAGTTTCTCACTTGGTCCTGTCTCTATTATCCAGAAATCATCAACCGATCTATGGAATGAAAATCCATTTATCTGTCCTTCCATAGTTCTGTAAAGCGAATCTGTTTCGCGATCCCGCTGAGCAGAGTTCCAGGCTAACTCACCCGGAAGCAGGAATCTCAATTCCGTTGATGCCTGTGAAAAGAAGTCTTGTTCTTCCCCGAGCTTTTCTACATATTCCCAGTGAATTCTGTACAGTTGAGCAAGGGCAGAAGGGGGAGCGGATTCTACTCTCGATATTCTAGCGTTTCCACTGGCGTCAATTACTATAGTGTCTTCTCTTTCATACTCCATGGACATTGCGCTGCAAGCCGCAAGGAGTAAAAACAGAACAATAAGAAATTGCTTCATATCGAACCCTCCCAATCCATTGTCAAGGGAGTGGCTTTGATTGAGACGGCAAGGGTAATTGGTTCAATTGGAAACTGGCAGTGAGAAGTCGACTCCCCTACGCAATCATTATATGCTTTTGGGTTCCCAACACAATACAACAATGACAATCCGACTGGAACGGACCCTATGTAATCTGTTCGCTGCATTGGAGTTATCGCAGGACTGTTACTTCTAAATCTTGAATAGGCCGATAGCTCATATTGCCAAGGAGCGAGAGACCTCATCTGTATTAAGGATCGCCAAATGACGAGGGTGTTATCATTGAAGAAGTGAATACAGTTGGTTCGGAGGGTTGTAAGCATGGAACTCATCTACGGAACAAGAAACCAGGCTAAAGCGATGAGCATGAAGAAGATGCTTTCCGGATTGGATCTGCAATTAGGAGATTTATGTTCATTGGAGCATCTGCCGGTCGTCGTAGAGACCGGATCAAGTCCGCTCGACAATGCTAGAGAAAAGGCGGAAACTTACTATCGTTTCACCGGCAGACCAGTCTTCGCTTGTGATTCCGGGCTTTTCATTGAAGGACTTGATTCTGAACTTCAGCCTGGGGTGAAGTTCAGAAGGCTGGGTGACAAGGTCATGAATGACGACGAAATGATCGACTACTACAGTAGGCTCGTAGCCGGACTCGGTGGGCGGACAGTGGCTCATTATAGAAACGCCATCTTTCTTGTCTTGAGCGACGATCGAAAACGCTGGCTGATGGATGACACGATAGAAGAGACGTTTTATCTTGTGAGCAAGCCGCATTCGATAAGAGTTGAAGGTTTCCCCTTGAATTCACTCTCTGTTGATATTCTGTCGGGTAAGTACTTTGTTGACCTTACCGACGAAGAAAGGGACAGTGCTTATGCCTGTCGCAATGGCTTCAGGAATTTCTTCAGCGAAGCAATCCGTTAATATGTTGATGCGCGCTCTTTAAGAGCAACATCGTAATCCCTCAGCTCAAAACATGCTATTAAGGAACTAGGCAATAAAGGGAGGACAAAATGGCTTATAAGACAATTAATGGAACTCGACTTTACTACGAGATTAGAGGCAATGAAGAGGGAAAAGAGACTGTCGCCTTTTTCAATGGAGTCATGGCTTCAGTAAACAGCTGGTCGCTTCAGGCACATGTGTTTGAGAGATTCGGTTACAGGATTCTCCTTCACGATTTCAAGGGCCAGCTTCTCTCGGAAAAGCCCGAAGGTCCCTACACATTCAAAGAACACGCGGAAGAAGCTAGACTTCTCATGAAGGAACTGGGAATTAAGAAAGTGCATTTGATAGGCACTTCGTACGGCGGAGAAGTATCCCTAAGATTTGCAGCAGATTTTCCGGACATCGTGAAATCTATTTCGATAATCGATTCGGTAAGCGAGCTCGACGAAGTTCTCAAGCTTTTTGTTAAGGGTTGGAAGGATGCAGCCAAAGGCGGAGATCCAAAGAAGTTCTTCTGGAGCATGGTGCCGACAATCTATGGTGATTCCTTCATTAGAAACAACTTGAAGATGCTTGAAGAGAGAGCGGTGGCCCTTGAAAAAGTCAGTTCCGATTACTTCGAAGGCCAGATTGCCTTATATGAGACTTTTCTAGGGGACGTTTACATGACTGACCTGCTTGAAAGAATCAGCTGTCCAGCACTTGTTATCTGCGGGGAAGAAGACATTTTGAAGCCCAGAAAATTCTCAAAAATCATAGCCGATAGAATCCAGAAATCCGAGTATGCAGTAATTCCTGATAGTGGCCATGTGACGATATTTGAGAAGCCGGATGTTCTTAACAGCCTGCTTTTGGGGTTCATCATGAAAAACTCAGATCTCTGAGTCTAGGCCGGCGACGTTTGCGTTCAATTACGCATTCCTTCTCTGAAACAGCTTGAAAAGTTCCATCACAATCAACAAGGGTGCCGCACATGCGAGCAAGATCAGCCACTGCGAAAATGAAACAGGAGAAACGCCAAGCAGATTCTGGAATAGGGATGTGTTCATTGCAATCAAGTGAAGTCCATGTGCTGCGATAACTCCGAAGACGAGTATGTAGTTTCTCCAAACAGGAACCTTGAAAGCCGACTCACTTTCCGATCTGCAATTAAAAACGTGAACGTTCTGCATCAGGACAAAGAGAAGAAGAAGCTGGTTTCTTGCATAGACGTCTTCCATCTCTGCTGCCAGAAGCAGCATCCAGGCAACAAAAGCGATTAGACCCATTGAGATGCCGGAAAAGAGTGTCTCTCCAATCATCAATCGATCGAAAATCCCCTGCTCGGTTTTTCTTGGAGGTCTCTTCATCACTCCGGGTTCTCCTTTTTCGAAGGCCAGGGCAACATCTTGAATTCCGTTGGTGACAAGATTCAGCCAAAGAATCTGGACGGCAAGTAATGGTAGAGGGACGTTGAACAGTACCGCAAGAACAAATAACAGGAGCTCGGCAGCGCCCGTGGAAATTAGCAGGTAGATCACTTTGCGCACATTTGCGAATGCAAATCTACCTTCCTCTATTCCCGATACTATTGAAGCAAAGTTGTCATCTGTGATGATTATCGAACCCGCATCTTTGGCAACGTCGGTGCCTGATCCCATTGCCACACCAATGTTTGCCCTCTGCAGTGCAGGAGCGTCATTCACACCGTCGCCCGTAACGGCTACGAAGTGTTTCTCTCTCTTAAGCGCCTCGACAATATGAAGCTTCTGGACGGGAGAGACTCTTGCAAAGACAGTAGAAGAGAGACAAAGTTTTGTGAACTCCTCCCCTTCATAATCGCCTGTGTTTTCGAGTTCTTTACCGGTCACAATCTTTTCTCCTTCTTCGATTATCTCCAATTCTCTCGCGATCGCTGCCGCAGTAGATGGATGATCTCCAGTAATCATTATGACTTTGACACCCGCGTCGATACTTTCTCTCACTGCATCCTTGACTTCAGATCTCAGTGGGTCCATGAATCCAACAAGTCCTGCAAACACGAGGTTATCTATCTTCTCGATCTCAGTAGCTTCTCCATCGACCTCTCCGAAGGCAAAGGCAAGTACTCTGTAACCCTCTTCTGCTAACGAGAGTGCCTGGCCTTCTATTGACTTATCTTGTAACTCGCCTATGCTGCCGTCATCGTTCATTGCCGACTTGCATCTGGCGAGCACGGTTTCGGTAGCCCCTTTCATGGCGATGATCTTTTTTCCTTTTTCTTCGAATAATGCAGCGGAACACCTGTTCTCTGATTCGTAAGGAATCTCTTCGTGAATTTCAATCTCTTCACGAATCTTCTCTGGTGAAAGACCAGATTTATGTACCATTGCAAGAAGAGCAACGTCCATAGAATCCCCGCTTTGGCGCCAGCGATCACCCTTCTTTTCCAGCGTACCTTCATTGGCGGCAACAGCTATTGTCATCAGCTGTTTTAGGCCGTTCGGGAATTCAGCCTTTACTCCCCGAAACTCACCCTCACCGTTGTAACCCTCGCCGGTAATTTCGTATTCCTTTCCGGAAGGGAGTCTCACCAATCTTGCTGTCTGCTGATTAACCGTTAGTGTACCGGTTTTATCACTTGCGATGACTGTGCAACTTCCAAGGCTCTCAACCGCTTCCAATTTCCTGACAATCACGTTTCTTTTTGCCATCCTGCTGGTCGCAACGGAAAGGGCAACAGTCAGCGCAACCGGCAAGCCCTCGGGAATTGCAGAGACTGAAAGCGCCACGGCAAGGAAGAAGACATCTGAAATAGGATATCCCTGAAACAGTCTAATCAGAGCGAATCCGACAGCTGCAATCAACACGATAAAAGCAATCCTTCGAGTAAACTCCTCCATCCTGATCACAAGAGGAGCCTTTCCACTTTCTGATCCCGTTACGACTTCAGCAATCTTTCCGATTTCCGTGTCTTTGCCGGTAGCGACAACGATCCCCTTTGCTCTTCCCGTTATCACTATAGAACCGGCAAACCCCATATTTCTTCGATCACCTATCTCGAGTTCTTCGTCAAGTTGATCAGAACTCTTTTCAACAGTTGTTGATTCACCGGTCAAAAATGATTCGTCGCAGGAGAGATTTCTTGTTTCTATGAACCTTAAGTCAGCCGATAGCTTGTCGCCGGATTCTGCGAGCACAATATCCCCCGGAACTAATTCCTTTGAATTCACCGTTCTAGTCTCTCCATCGCGAATCACTCTAGATTCCTCTTTCATGATATTCAGGAGAGCCTCAGCGCTCTTTTCCGCTTTATACTCCTGGATAGTTCCAATAATTGTATTCAAGGCGACAACGGCCAGAATGAAGATCGCGTCATCGAGCTGACCGATAATCACTGAGATCGAACCGGCGACGAGAAGAATATAAATCAACGGGTCCTTGAATTGAGAGAGAATGACCTGGAAGAGAGTGACACGTTTCTTCTTAGGGAGCTCGTTGGGCCCGAAACTGTTCAACCGTTCTCCGGCTTCTTCGCTGGATACTCCATCCCAAGAACTTTCTAGATGCTGGAGAGTTTCTTCGATCGAAAGCTTGTACCATTTTGTGTTCTCGGATTTCTTCTGCAACCTGTCCTCCCCCGTTCACAGTCAAATGCGCTTCTTTTCCTCCTTCGAGAAAACTTCAAAACAAAGCAGGTTCATGCGCTCTAGATTTCGAAATATTTCACCCACGGTCTGCAATATCTGGAGGTTTCTTTGAATCCAAATTTTCTGTAAAAACCTACTGTGGAATTCATGAAGGACCGATCTATTCCAAATGACTTCATTCTTCTTAGGCCCTCCTTAAGCAGCTCTGTTGCCAGACCAAGCTTTCTATATGAGACGTGAGTGCCTACAGGTTCGAAGTTCCCATAGCCATTCTTGATGTCAAGCCAGATAGTACAGAATGATGCATACTCGCCGTCGGGACCTACCACAAAAAGGTCTAGATCTTTTCTGTAATCAGGGGCCTTCTGCATCTCTCTGAAGGCATATGCCGGTGGCCAGCTAGAGGGCGGGCAGTAACCGGCAAAGGCCATTGCCTTCGCTCTTGCTCTCTTAACTGGATCATCTTCTTCGGCAACGCAGAGAACTCTGAATCCTTCGGGAAAGGAAGGGGTTGCCACGTAGTTACCGATCTCATAAACTAAGTGGGGTATGCTTTTCTCTAGCCTGGTGTACCCTCTGCTTTCCGCTATCTCCTCAAGTTCGTCACCATCATTTACATAGAGCTTCACAAAACCAAATCCATTTGCTCTGTCGGCAAGATTCTCTTCAATGTAGTCGATGATTTCGGGGTAAAGATACTTGTAATCGGGGTGTATCTCAATCCATGCTTCGCCAGGCTCCTCGTTTTCTGAGTGAGCCACGCCGACAATTCCACCTTCTGCGGTTTCCCATATTCCGATTGAATCTTGCCAAAGCGGCAGATCGTCTCTATGGTCCATGTGAGGCCTTGTAGGGACACTGAAATAATTCGTCGAATAATATCTGTGAAGGGGAAGGACGTGAAATCTGCAAAAATTCCATCTGTCAATTAGCCAATTGAATGGACCCCCGTGAAGAGGAAACGTTTCAATGATTAGCTCCCTAATTCTCATATAGTCTCTCTCCGGCACGTACCTTCTGAGAGTCACAATCTTGCTCAACATGATCCCTCCCTGAACAATGTGTAGGAGTTTGATCATCAAATTACTAAGAATTATACCATCGTCAACTGTTCACCAAAGTTTTCGCCGCTCACTGAATAACGGTTAACTAAAAAGAAAGTGCCGGGATTAACCCGGACACCTTTCGTTGGACTAGTTTGACTGGTCTGCTTAATGAGCTCAGTACTGAATTGCCCTTGGAAGCTTTTTTGCCTGTTCTATCCAGCTGAGTATCTGCTTCTTGGTCGGAAGCTTTCGAACGAGCTTCTTTTCACCATTCACCTCTACGATTTTCTGGTAAAGGTTGTCGCCGTTTCTCTTTGAAAGCTCTGGAACTGTATCAACTCCTGCAGCCTCCAGAAGTTCGGAGTATTCCCCCCCGATTCCTTTGATTCTCATCAGGTCGGCATGATTAACCCAGGTGAGAATACTGTCTTCAGCAATCTCTGACTTCTTTGCCAGTTCAGTTCTTGCCTTTTTGGTGGCGCAGGTCTTCAGCAGACCCTCAATAGAGCTAATCCCTGCATCCTTGAGTTTCTTTTCGAATACAGGTCCAATTCCTTCAACGATGGTAAGCTTTGACATCCGAATTCCTCCCTTCTATTTGTGGTATTCTAAAATCCTGTATTGCGGATACTGACCGATCTTCAGTAGAAATCGCCGATTTACTTCTTAAAGAACTTTCCAAAAAAACTACCGGCATCATCGAGAAGACTACCGTCTTTATCCTTGTCCAGCATATCAGCAGCCTTTCCCATCATGCCGCTACTACTGCTACTGGATACAATGTTGCTCAGGAAACCTGCGATTCCCGATGAATCAACGTTGTTTTCCTTCTTCTCACTTCCAAGTGCAGCCAGAAGAAGAGGAGCAATCTTTGAAAGAATACCGGAAACCTGGTCTTTCTTTAGCCCCGCTTGAGCTGCAAGGTTCTTCTCGACTCTCTCCTCGTTTTCCGAAAAAATGTGGCTAAGAATCTTCTGCCCTCCGCTTCTGTCAGCATTTGAAATGAAGGATTTAACGTCATCAACAGTTTCATCTTTATGTTGGTCGAGCGCTCTGTTAAGCGATTCGGCGCCTTCTTCAGTTGAAGCGTTGCGCGTTAGACCTTGTAAGAGAGCCGGCAGTCCCAATTGAGTTACCTTCTGTACCTTATCTGGAGAGGTTCCAACAGTCTTCGCCAGCACCGAAGATATTTCCTCACTATTCAGTTTTTCTGAGGTCTGATCAAATAGACTCATCAGCCTCCTCCTTTGAAAACTCTGTAACATCTACTTTATTATACTTCTTCATTTCAAAAAGCGAAATCATAAGTGAGACTCAATCTAATGAACGAAATGATTATTCTCAATCCAGTTTCGGCCGAAACCTCTTTCGCAAAGAAACTTGCTATTATTAGTGGAGCCAGTATTCCAAGGAATGGGACAGTATTCTCTATTGCCTGATAACCGTTAGGACGCAGAAATTGAGGAGCACTCCCGAGCAGTTGACTTCACTCCGAGGAGAGGGATTTGCTTGAAGAAGAGAAAGTCAAGACTAATTGCAGAACTATCAGTACTCGGCCTTTCCCTTTTGGGAGTAGTATTGCAGCTGTCACTTTCTAGAAGACCTTCTGATGCTCTTGCTCAGTTCAGTTACTACACCTTGCAGACCAACTTCATCGTCTCAATAGTTGCCTTTGCAAATGTCGTATTTGATTGCAGACGCCAAGAGACACCTAGAGCCGACAAATTATTACGAATCTTGACCGGTGGGTCAGTGTTATGGATAACGGTCACAATGACTGTCTACCATTTCCTTCTTTCGGGCTATTACCGACCTGAAGGGCTTGCTTTAATCGCAAACAACCTGCTGCACTATATTACACCGTCGGCCGCAATAATTTGCTGGCTGCTGTTTGAAGAGAAGAGTTCTTACAAGTTCTTCTATCCCGTTTTGTGGGCAATATATCCTCTTACTTACGCAGTTGGCGCCGTCATACGGGGAAGTCTCACAGGTTTTTACCCTTACTGGTTTCTAAACCCCGCAGATGAATATCCGGAAGGAATCGGTTCGTTTGGCAATCTGTTTATCTTCATTTCGGTTGTTAGCGTGATGTTTATCTTGGCAGGCTACCTGATGATTCTAGTAAACCATCTCTCTTTTCACAAAGAGCATGGAGTCGAGTAGCCATTCATAACGCTTCACACAAGAATCCCGGCTGAAGTGTAGTTAACCCAAATCTCTTTTGGGACTGGGCGAAAGCAAATCTGAGTAAACAAAAAGAGGAGGGAATAACCCCCCTCTCTAAGATGCATTTTCTCTCATTCAGCGATTACCCAGGCCTCTTCGTTGTCCTCTTCCTCCGCCAAAGACCTTTTCGTTTTCGCAAGTGCCATCCCTCAAGCGCTTACGAAACATCTCCCCTTCATTGGGGCAAAGATCATTGACGTTGTCTCCATCCTCGTCAACAAAACATGGGCATTCTTCAGGAGAAAGTTGAGAACCTTTGTTTCCTCTGAGTCTCTGGCCAACGGCATACGTGAGAGTTGCTATCAGAAGAAGTACAAGTGCGATAATGACTACTTTCTTCATCCCTGTGCACCTCCCTTCGTCCAAGCAGTACACGTTATTTTACAATTCATTCCTTAGAGTTTCCTTAAAATTCGGAGAGAAAGAAGGGAATACCTTCATGATGCCCCGAGAAAACGCGACACTCACAATAACAACATAGATAACTTGTAAAGAGAGTATTCACGATCTTTCACAAAGGCTTTCGGCAGAAACGATTCTGGAACGAAGTTTAGATTGAACAGAAGATCCTGGAACCCTCTCGATGACATCTCGTGAACGTGAAATGTATATCAAGACCAAGAAGGGATCTGGATAACTGCCAAGCACACCTGGTTTCTCTCGGAATAATCGGTGGCTGAAGGTTATAAAGGTCTCTTCGGCAAGATCAGTCTGGCTGGCTGATGAGAGAATTAAAAAGCTTCTCAGTTGTCGGCACTTCTTTTCTGACAGCAGATCAGTCGATATCATCCATTGGTGTTCAGAGTCTTTATAACTTGAGTGGGACTAGCTATTTAAAAATCTCTTAGAATTCCTCAGTGAACTGAATACAATTATTCCGAGTATCAGATCGGAATGGAATGTTCTTCTCGGAATCTCACAGTGTAAAAACATCATCTACGCCTGGTGATGGGGAATTAGCGGAACACTTTTCGACTAACTTCTGTTCTACTCCATATCACAGGTTTTCGCGATCTTCGAGAGTCGCCTGAAATCTTTGGAAAGGCTTCTCCAACCAATAGCGACTGTCCTCAGAATTGCTTGAGTGTCCAATGGGGGTCATCGGACTATTTAAAGTATTTCGTCAATCCTAGTCTTTGCTGAATAACGTCTCTAATTTGGTGATTCACTTAGCTTCTGAACAGCAAATACCTACTGGTTCAAGGGGCCTGCGCATCTATCGATGAGCTCTGAAGAGTAAATGGCCTCCGTTAGGTCTAGATTTCCTCTCTCTGATCAAGATCAGAAATAATAGGACTTAGCTAACTGGAAGGAAGAATGTATAATGTTAACGTTAACAGTTAACGTTAACATTTGAAAGGAGGATCAGTTTTGAAGAGAGCCACCCTGCGTGACGTAGCACAGAAGGCTGGAACATCAATGATGACTGTATCCAGAGTAATAAATTCCAGAGATTCGGTTCGAGATGAAACAAGAGATAAAGTACTGAGTGCGATAGAGGAGCTTGGCTACGAGCCTCACAAGGATGCAAGAATTCTCAGGGGTGGAAAGACGGGGAGAATTGGGATTGTAGTCTCCGATATTAGAAACCCCTTTTATTCACAGGTAGTTGGAGATCTTGAAGACCTTGCAGAGGAGAACAACATGGCAGTCATTGTGTCGGACACAAGCAAGAGACTTGACCAGGAGAAGAAGGCATTGAAGTCTCTTCTCGATATCAAGGTTGACGCCATTGTTGTTGCTCCTGAAGGATATGAGAGTTCACATCTTATAGATGTAATCAGTTCGGGAACGGATGTGGTGTCCTTTGGAGTTCATTTTGAGGATGATTTGATTTCCGAGGTTTCTATAGATGAGATCGCGGGTGCCGCGAAGGCGGGCTCCTATCTTAGGAGTGCCGGAATCAGCGATGTCATTTTGATCATGGGGAATCCGAGAAAGTTCACTACTAGAGGCAGAATGGAGGGTTTTTTGAAGGGCTTTGGAGAGTTACGAGAAGAGAGAGTGTTGTATCGTGAAGTTGATTGGAAGGCTTCTTGCAGAACAGTGATGGAACTGCCCAGGCTTCCCGAGGCCTTTTTTTGCTACAACGACATGATGGCAATGGGTGTCATTAGAGCTATTGAGGAAAGAGGAGCTGAAGTTGGAAAGGACGTCAAGGTAATCGGATATGACGATGTGTACATGGCAGAAATTGCAGGTATAACAACTCTAAGAGTTCCGATTCGCAGCATGGTGGAAGAAGCCTTCAAGACAATATTGAGCGAAGATGTTAGAAAAAGGGTTTTTACCCCGGAATTCATACTGCGCAAGAGCGCGTAAATAGGAGGTGGCGAAATGAAAAGAGTCTTATTGGCCGTTCTTTTTGTTTCAATTGCTTTGGTAGGTTTGGGAGTCCAGAAACTTGTTGTTAATTCCTACATGTCAGACCCGGAACCGAAGAGGGTATTTGAGGAACTGGTAGAACAGTTTGAGTCTATGTACCCAGACTATGAGGTGACTGTCAACACATTTGCTCATGAAGATTTCAAAGTGCTCCTCAGAACGTGGCTTACTTCATCCAATCCACCAGATGTTGTCACTTGGTTTGCAGGTGAGAGAATGAGATACTTTGCCAGCAAGGATCTCCTCGAACCAATTGGTGACATTTTCGAGAATGGATTCGAAGCCGAGTTCCCAAAGGCTTTTGCAAGTGCTTCAAGTTATGGTGACGAAATCTATTTCCTGCCACAATCATGGTATTGGTGGGGCGTGTATTATAGGAAATCAGTTTTTGAAGAGCTCGGGATTACAGTTCCAGTAACCTGGAAGCAATTCCTGGATGTTTGCGAGACTCTCAAGACAAACAATATGATCCCGATAACTATAGGAACGAAGTACCTCTGGACTGCAGCCGGAGTCTTTGATTATCTAAACATGAGAGTGAACGGAATCGAGTACGCGCTTAAACTCACAAACGGAGAAATCCCTTATACGGATGAGGGAATGAAGGCGGTCTTTGCTTACTGGAAACAGCTTGTTGACAATGGCTACTTCATAAAGGATGCAACGTCCTACACATGGCAGGAGGCTGCCAACTATCTTTTCACCGGTGAAGCAGGCATGTATCTTATGGGACAGTTCATAAAGGATGTTGCTCCAACCGACGTCAAGGAGGATCTTGACTTCTTCAGGTTCCCGGTTATTGACGGGAGAATTGGTTTGTATGAGGATACACCAATCGACGGCTTCATGATGCCGGCCAATGCCAAGAACAAAGAAGCAGGCAAAATATTCCTGAAATTCATCGCTTCGAAGGAAGCTCAAGAATATTTCGCTACAGAACTGGGAAGACTGGCCGCGAACAAGCATGTTCCGGCGCCGGACGAACATGCTAACAAGGGGCTGGACATGATTCTCTCGTCCGACGGAGTAATGCAGTTCTATGATCGAGATACCGACCCGGAAATGGCTAATGCAGGAATGAATGGTTTTGTCGAATTCATGACCTTCCCTTCCAGACTCGAGACAATTCTGAAGAATCTAGAAGTCGAAAGAAACAGGATCTACAAGTGAGACAACTACATGAAGGGCGGTTCGTGAAGATCCGTCCTTCATGTCCTCATTATTGACTACAAGTCAGGAGGTACGTTATCGTTCTTGGAAACACGCCAGTGTATTCGCATGCTGTTAGTGGCACAATATGGTATTGACTTGATCTGTACTTGGAGCCAGTAGATAGCAGAAGGCGTGAGAAGGAATGAGCTAGTGTCAGGAGTCACAAGAGCTATTAGGTCTTGACTTCAAGACATCCAGGTGTATCCTAAGCGCTTCTCTCTCTTACCCAGATAGCGCGCATCTCAACGCAAGAGGACAGTAAGCATTAGCGGGGTGGGAACACGGAAAGTAGCGTCCTGAAAAAGAGAGAACCATGTGGGAATAGTAAGTAAGATGATGGGCTTCAAGAGAAAGATATGGGCAATGATTACTTTGGTTTGGAGGAAACAATGAAAAGCAGAAAATGGGTCCCTTGGGCTTTTTTAGCCCTTCCTCTCACGATGTATTCTATATGGGTCATCTATCCATTGATCAGCACGCTTCTTCTCAGCTTTACCAGCTGGGACGGGGTCACGATGTCCAAAGATATCATCGGCCTGGAAAACTTCAGAGAATTGTTCAGAGACCCCTATTTCATCGTTTCCTTGATCAACAATATTAAGTGGCTTATTGGATTTGCAGTGATTTGCGTACCTGCCGGGCTCGGAATTGCTATCTTGCTCGACCAAGGATTTAGAGGAAATAGAGTGTACAAGACATTGATCTACCTACCTATGACCCTTTCGTTCGTTGTCATTGGACAAATCTGGTCCTGGATTCTCGAACCGAGAAGCGGTGTCTTGAACAGTTTGTTGGCGCTACTGGGATTCAAAGGGGTTTCATGGTTGAGCGACCCCTCCGTAGTAACTTACTCTCTGATAATGGCAGCATCTTGGAGGCAGATTTCTTACGCGATGGTTCTCTTTCTTGCCGGCCTTAAAGGAGTTCCAAGGGAACTGGTCGAAGCCGCAACGGTTGACGGGGCCGGTCCATGGAGGAGATTCTGGAGCATCGTGCTTCCGATGCTGAAGCCTGCAACCGTTGTGGCCGTTACAGTAAGCGTTATCGATTCTCTCAGGGCTTTCGATATCGTCTATGTTCTGACACGCGGCGGACCTTTCTACTCATCATCTGTTATGGCAAATTATATGTACATCAAGGCATTCAATAATTACAGGATGGGCTATGGATCATCAATTGCAACTATTCAGTTCTTGATCACTCTGGTATTCATTGTGGTGTATATGCGAAATGTGTTGAAAAGGGAGGTCGAAAACGAATGAAGAGAACCCTTTTCTACGTATTTGCCACCCTCCTGGTGCTTGTCTGGTTAATGCCTTTTGTCATAACCATGTTTACTTCAGTGAAGAGCATGGATGAACTCATGCTGGGAAGAAGATGGTGGGAACCGCCAAGAGAAGTAAGATTTGAGAACTATGCAACTGCCTGGCAGGACGCGAATATGGGCCGATACTTCATGAACACCTTCATAATTACCGTGCCTTCAGTCCTTGGCGCTCTGTTCCTTTCCAGTCTGGGCGCCTTTGCCTTAGCATGGTATGACTTCAGGCTTTCAAAGACTATTCTCATGATCTTTGTCGGTGGTATGCTGATTCCTTTTCAGATGCTTCTGATACCCGTATATCGTATGTCGATCTCTTTTGGAATCTACGATAGCTATATCGGCGTAATTCTCTTTCATATTGCATTCCAGCTTGGTTTCTGTACTTTCTTCTTGAGAAACTTCATGAAGACGATTCCTGCAAGTATATTCGACGCAGCTATGATTGATGGAGCCGGTCACTTCTTGATATACAGAAGAATCGTTTTGCCGCTTGTTGTACCTGCTATGGCAGCTCTAGGGATTCTCGAGTTCACATGGATCTGGAACGACTATCTTTGGTCTCTAATACTTATACAGAGCGACAGATTCAAGCCGGTAACCTTGGGTCTTGTAAATCTTCAGGGTCAATGGATTACGAGCTGGAATGTGATGGCCGCAGGGTCTATAATTGCAGCAGTGGTTCCTCTGGTCGTATTCCTTCTTTTCCAGAGGTACTTCATAGAAGGACTTACAGTTGGGAGTGTTAAAGGATGAATTGGTTCGGAGCAGCTTACTATCCGGAGCACTGGCCTCGCGAGCGCTGGAAAGAAGACGTCAAAATGATGAGGGAAATAGGAATGAACGTAATACGTATAGGAGAGTTCTCCTGGAGCGTAGTCGAAAGGCAACGAGGCGAAATTGACTTTTCAGTACTTGATGAAGTTATTGATCTTCTCGATTCAGAAGGAATAAAAGTGATTATGGGAACTCCTACGTGTGCGCCCCCACCCTGGCTGACGAAGAAGTTTCCCGAGATACTGCAGCAGGATGTCAAGGGACTGGTTATCTCAAGCGGAAGTCGCAGGCATTACTGCTTCAACTCGAAGATCTATCGCGAGGAAACGGCAAGAATAGTCGAGGCTTTTGCACAACACTTTGGAAAAGACCCCAGGATAGTCGCATGGCAAATCGATAACGAATATGGATGCCATAATTCGACGGTCTGCTTTTGTGAAGACTGCGCTGCTTCATTCAGATATTGGCTCAAGAGAAAGTACGGTTCCATCGAGAACCTAAACAGAGCCTGGGGGACTGTCTTTTGGAGTCAGATCTTCAACGAATGGGAAGAGATAGACCCGCCCAGAAGAACCCTGACATCGCCAAATCCTTCATTAGTGCTAGATTACAGGAGATTTTCTTCTGATTCTGCGATAGATTATCATAATCTCCAGAGAGAAATCATTGCAGCGAAGAGCGAAGCGCCAATAACCCACAACCTTATGGTTAATTTCACAGAAATCGACTATAAGAAGCTTTCAGGCTCGATCGACTTTGTGTCGTGGGACAACTACATTGTATCGGAGTATGATCCTGACCTTCAAGCACTGAACCATGACCTGATGCGCTGTCTCAAGAAGCAGCCATTTCTCGTTATGGAGCAACAACCGGGAAGGGTGAATTGGCGCGCTATTAACTCCTCTCACAATGAGGATCAGCTGGCATTCTGGGTCAAGCAGTCTTTCGCGCACGGTGCTTTCGGATCTCTCATCTTCAGATTCAGGCAACTGCCGTTTGGTGCCGAGCAGTTTCACACGGGCCTACTAGATTATGATGGCGAATTTACTGGACGAGCAAAAGTCTTTTCGAGAGTCATTCAGGAACTGAGCGACTGGGATGCAGTCGTTCCGCAGAGAGAAGCGGCGATTTATTATGATTATGAGAACTTCTGGATTAGCGAGACGGACAATCTCAACAAAAGATTCGACCTCTTGCTCGATTCGATTCTGCCAGTTTACAAAGCAATCAGGAATCTCGGTTACAACGTCGATTTTGTTTTTCCCGGAGACTCGCTGGAAGGTTACTCGTTTGTTTTTGTTCCTTCGAGTTTCAAGCTTGAGCAATGTTTCGTTGAAGAGCTGAAGAGGTTTGGAGGGAAGGTTTTCTTCACGGCTCTTACAGATCAAAAAGATGGTCAAAACTTCATCAAGAAAGGCGAAGACAGCTTTCTACAGGAACTAATCGGTGTTCGAGTAGTTGACGCCGGTGGGATTGAAGAGACTTTGAAGATATCTTTCGCTGATCGGATTTTTGCCTGTTCTTTTGTTGCAGAGAGAATCCTCCCGGCAGACAACTGTGAGATACTGGGAGTCTATCTCGAGGGGCCATATTCTGGTCATCCCGCCCTGGTAAGGAACGAAAACAAGTACTACTTGAGTTCAATTCCCCAGGCGGAGTTTCTCGAAAGTCTGCTCGTAGAATCTGGAATTCGAAAGAGATTGGACGGTTTGGGTAGGATCACAAAAATGGAATCTCACACTGTCCTTATGAATTCGACATCGAACAAGATGAGGCTAGAAGTCGACGGCAAAGCTTATTCGCTCGAAGAGTACGAAGTTCGGAAGATCTGACCAGGACTCTTCGAGAGCAAGATTCTCATTGCCGGCAAATGGATCTGGCAGTTTTCCGGGTCTTGTTTTCTATTGCTTCCGCTAAGATAATTGGCTCCTCTCAAGAGAAGGCAAATGCTCTCGAAAACCGTTCCTTCTGGAAATCCTTTCTCCTGAACCCCCTCAACTGAGAGTTTTCCAAATCGAGTAAATGGCAGTACGCTTTTGCGAAGTACCGAAGAGACTGTCTCGATTCTCTTCCAAATCGTAGTCAGAGACTTCCAATTATCCACTGAAACTCGATCTTCAGATCAATTATTGACAAGGTAACCGACTCTTATTGCCTGCTGGAGCAGCTCGATCGCTGCAGCGTATTCTTCACCGCTCAGCTCTACCCCGGAATCCAGTTCCCAGAGTCCCAAATCGGAGACATCGAATACCACGCCATCGTATGCGATGTACTTCTTGCTTTCAGCAATCCCGTTGAATCGAGCAAGCTGCTCACGAGTAAATACCAGAAGTCCCACCAGATAGGCTTTGTCAAGTTTGGCCACTCCATGAGGAGATTCGGCGAGAATTTCCTTTGTGAGATCATTGCCGGCGAGATGGAGATCGCCCTGATGAGAACCATTACGCCATAAGGATAGTTCAGATACGTCGTAGACTTTCCCTTCCACTGACACGTATGCCTTTCTGCCGTCATGCCCGTCCATTTCCTTGAGCTCATCAATTGTAATTCCTAGTATTGCGATCGCATCTACTCCCGAAATCTTTCGGATACCATGTGGAGAGTCTTTCAGCAACTCAGAGGTTAGTTCGTTTCCGGCAAGATGCATACCTCGTTGGTGGGAGCCACTCGGCCACCTGTTGAGTCTGGAAAAGTCATAGACCTTACCCTCTACTGCCACGTAGCTCTTTTTCCCGTCCATGCCGTTGTAGGTCTTCAGTTCTGCAAGAGTCACAACCAGCAGCCCCACCGGCTCTAAATCGTCGATTTTCGGCTCTTTGTGAGGAGAGAGAGTTTTAAGCTCGTATGTCAGTTCCTGTCCGGAAGCATGGAGTGCCATGTGGTTGCCGGTTGACCAGAGTCGCAAAGATGACAGGTCGAAAATTTCTCCCTCTACCGAAACGTAAGCTGGATTGCCCGACTTTCCATCGAATCTCGATAATGCTGTGATCGTAAACATCGGCTCAGTTGTTGAAACCGTTAGAAGGTCAAGATCATTGAGAGAAACGTCGTCAAGTCCGGCAAAGGCGATCGATCCTAAGGTCAGAAAGATCAGAACTGAAATTCCGCAAATGGAAGAAGCAATTCTCATTAGAAACCTCCTCTTCATTCGTCACGGCGGCTGACTGTTAATTGGTGACCGCCATTTCTCAGAAAACAGTCAGAATATGCTATAGAGTTTAAGAACCGCGATTGTTGGTTAAAATCATCTCATAGTGAGCGTTCAGTCGAAATGGACTCGAACGAGACAGTTAAATTTGGTCCTGTTGTGACACAACCGTTTTATATGGGGAGATATGTCCCGAACAATCAGTGAGGAATAGGAGGCCCTCCCGGGCCCCCTATTCTGGAGCATCAATAGTAAATCAGTTCAAGGAGCAAATAGAATGCATTTAGGCTTTCGTAGTATCCGTCGATTTCCCAATAGTAAAGGTCGAAGCTTCCATCATCGTACACTTCAAATTGGATGAATACTTCTGCAGGAATGCCGCCGAGATCGAAACTCCCTTGAAACTCCACGATGTCAAGATCATCGGTGGAGATAAAGTAGTCCCAGTATGCGTCATAAAAGAAGCCATCGAAAGCTTCTCCCAGAGTCATCCAGTTGTAGTAAACGTCGAAATAGGAATTCTTGACTTCTGCGACCTTGGTTGCGAAGATCGAATTCAGCATAGCGTCAGTCATTGTCTCATCCTGAGTAACATCATCGATTCCCAGATACTCGGTTTCGAATGTTCTCTGCTCGACATCTACAACGAATTGGAAAACCGCTTCTGCCAATCCATTTTCGTTGTAGAATGATCCCACGAATTCTACAACATCAAGATTATCTGAAGAAACGAAGTAATCCCAGTAACCATCGATAAAAAAGACGCTGAATGTTTCTCCGATGATCTTGTCGGGAAAGTCATAGAAGTACCCATCCTTCACGATTGAAATCGCCACGTCGGCCCGATCAGGAAGGAAGATCCTCTCAAGGAATGCAAACTGATCGGCATTGTCTTGTGGGACTCCATTGATCTCCCAGTAGTCCATTATGAAAGTCGAGTCCTCTTCCTTAACGGAAAAGCGCATCGTAACTGTAGTTGTTACGTTGTTTTCATCGGCAAAACTACCGGTGAATTCTACGAAGTTCTCGCTGCCTGCTCTTGAGTACTTCCACCTCGTTACCTCGAAGAATGAATCGAATGACTCTCCGATAAGTTTGTCCGGGAAGTTGTTGAAAGTACCTTCTGTCACGATACTAATGAATCTGGCGCTGTCTTGCGGCAAAAGCCTCTGTGAAAGTGCAAAACTCGTAATCAACACAGAAAATAGCAGTATAACCATAAACTTCTTCATAAACCAGCCTCCTTTTCCTTCTGACTTGTTCCACGACGATTTCTTACACTATAGTTGTTGAGAGTAGTGTCAGTTACTTATCCTGAACCTCTGAATCCTGTTGCCCGACTGCTCAAGAACAAACAAATGTCCATCGCTGTCGAGAGATATGTCGATTGGCCTCGAGAAGAAACCGTTATTTGCGCCAGAGCCGCCCCATTCATAGAGAAAGCTTCCTTCTGGATCCAAGACAACAATCATGCTGGTCATCTTATTTATGTAGATAAGGTTTCCGAGGTGGTCGACTACTGATTCCCCTGGTTGGCCCCAGTTTCCAGCATAGTTAGCGGCCCATTCAGCCAAATAAGTTCCTTTGGAATCAAATTTCTGAATTCTTCTCATTATATCGTCGGAAATGTAGACGTTCCCATTTTTATCTACTCCTACACCGGATACCGAAGCAAGATTACCGGGATTCATCGCATCGAACATATTCAACTTCGCCCCTATCGTCATCAAGAGGGTTCCTTCATTGTCAAATACCTGAACTCTTTGATTAAACGCATCCCCAACGTATATTCTGTCTGAACCATCGATTGTCATAAACATCGGACCATCGAATTGTCCTGCCTCAGGTCCTTTAGTGCCCCAGGCTTTCACGAATTCTTTCCTGTTGTTGAATTTCTGAACCCTTCCATTTTGGGAGTCTGCAACATAGATGTATCCCTCAGAATCCACAACAACATCATGCGGGAAAAGGAATTCACCGTTTGCACTTCCATAATTGCCGAAGGAAGCCTTGTGCTTTCCATTGCTGTCAAAGATCTGGACTCTGTGGTTCAAAGTATCGGCCACATAGATCATGCCCTTGTCATCTACAGCAATACCCTGTGGATCGCTTAACTGACCATTGGTTTGGCCCTGAACACCCCAGGTCGCCTCATGAACTGCTGAAACCCCAAAGAGTGAAAGAGCTACGGAAAGCCAGACTACCAGAAGAACCAATTGCTTCAAATAACTCACCCCTTCTAACATTTTTGCTTTCTTGTCTCATCTTAGCATTATGAGTACGCAAAACGTTCGGCTGTAGGACAGTCGTTCCATCAATTACTCTACGTAACGCTTCAGCAAATGGGGAGGGTAATCTGTGATGGGCGCAAAACAAAGTAAAAGAGTGATGTAATGCTTCTACGAATAATCATCGTCCTTGTTTGAAGATTCCGGGCGTTGCGATAGAAGCATTCGTGTTCTAAACTATAGGTGTGAAACCAATTGTTCACTGTGTCTCGTAACTTCTTGGCAGTACACCAAGCAATTATTTCGATACAGGAATCAAATTGAACCAGATTGAATTGGAGGTGCCAAAATTGGCAAAGATGATTAAGAAAAACTACTTGCTTGCTCCTGGGCCCACCCCGGTTCCTATCGATGTGCTTCTCGAGGGCGCGAGGGATACGATTCACCACAGAACTCCGCAGTTCAAGAAAATATTTGAAGATGCAGTAAGTGGTACCAAGAAGGTTTTCAAGACTGAGAATGATCTTTTCATTCTCGCTTCCTCCGGTACTGGAGCGATGGAAATGGCGGTTACGAACATTGTCAATCCTGGAGAGAAGTTGATCGTTTGCAGTGTTGGGAAGTTTGGTGAGAGATGGATCGAACTGGCAAAGACTTTCGGTGCCGAGATAGTTCTGGTCGAGAAAGAATACGGGGATTTCTATACACCCGAAATGATTGAAAAGGCACTTAATGATAATCCCGATGCGGTTGCGGTTCTTACCACTCTTAGTGAGACATCTACAGGTACCGTAATGGACATTGAAGCCATTAGCAAAGTAGTCAAGAGGGCAGGAAAGTTGATCGCAGTTGATGGTATTAGCGGTCTGGTCGCCGAGCCCTTGCTCACTGACGAATGGGGATTGGACATTGTCGTTTCCGGTTCTCAAAAGGGTTTCATGCTGCCTCCCGGACTGGCTTTCATATCTTTCAGCAAAGCGGCTATTGAAAAGGCACAGAATACTAAATCTACAAGCTTCTATTTCAATCTGAAGAAATATCTCAAAGATCCTCTTCCATGGACGCCTGCGGTCAATCTGATCTATCAGCAGAGTCTCGCCGCGAAAATGCTCCTTGAAGAAGGAATGGAAAATGTGTGGGCCAGACACGAGCTGATGGGAAATGCGACAAGAGAAGCCATAAAGGCTATGGGACTTGAGCTCTTTTCCAAGAGACCGGGAAACGTTCTCACTTCTGTCAAAGTGCCGGAAGGCGTAGACGGAGGCAAAATCGTTTCCATCATGAGAGACGAATATGGCGTTACAATCGCCGGTGGACAAGGAACAATGAAAGGGAATATCTTCAGAATTGCTCATCTAGGATATATGTCGGACTACGATGTTGTGACTGCGCTCACTTCTCTGGAAAAGGTCTTGAGAAGACTTGGATTCAAGGTGGATTATGGCACTGGAGCAAGAGTGGCTATGGAGATATTTGAGAAGGAGGGTGCTTGATGCTCAGACTTCATGCTAACGATCCTCTGGACAAAACCGCTATGAAGATACTTGAAGAAAGCAATCTTTTCCAGATATCTGCAGAGCATCTCGATAGAGATCAGTTGCTCCAGTTAATGCGCGAGATTGAAGTGCTCGTTGTAAGAAGTGCTACAAAGGTCACATCTGAAGTCATTGAGGCTGGAAAGAAGCTTAAGCTAATTGCTAGAGCCGGAGTTGGACTAGATAACGTTGATGTTGAGGCGGCAAGGAAACACAGTATCCTTGTTAGAAATACGCCTGGCGCGAACGCGATATCGGTGGCTGAGCTGACTTTCGGATTGCTTCTTGGACTGGTCAGACACATTCCGAGAGGCACATACGGGATCAAGGAAGGAAAATGGGAGAAGAAGGAGCTCAAAGGTGCCGAAATCTTTGGCAAGACTATTGGGCTGATAGGTTTCGGAGCGATTGGACGAGAAGTTGCGAAGAGAGCGATAGCCTTTGGCATGAATGTCTGTGCCTTCGATCCATTTGTCAAGGAGACGGACTTGGAAGTTGAGCTCATGACCACAGTTGACTCCTTAATAGAAAAGGCCGACGTGATTTCTCTCCACATTCCCCTGACACCGGAAACGAAACATATAATTGGTGAAAAAGAGATCTCCCTGATGAAGGACGGCGTTATTATTATCAATGCTAGCCGAGGCGGGACCATAGATGAACAGGCTCTCTACAACGGATTGGTTTCAGGTAAGGTTTCTGGAGCAGCCCTTGATGTTTTTGAGGTAGAGCCGCCGTCCGACGAGTTGAGAAGGAAACTTATCGGACTGGGAAACGTCATCTGCGTTCCTCATGTGGGAGCGAGTACATCGGAGGGTCAGAAGAGAGTTGGTCTGGAGATGGCCAAGACAATCGTAGAAGAATGCAAGATCATGATATAATGCACATGATTTTTCTGGTGGAGGTGTGAGTGTGAAAGTATACGTAGACAAAGATACTTGTATTGGATGCGGAGTATGCGAAGGAATTTGTCCCGACGTCTTCAAGATGAATGATGACGGAAAAGCAGAAGCGATTGTCCCGGAAACGGAAGCCGCTTGTGCACAGGATGCCGCCGATTCCTGTCCAGTTCAGGCAATAAAAGTAGAATAGTTTCCAATTCTTAACGATCACATGTAGGGGCAGACAAATGGTCTGCCCCTTTCTATAGTGGAACACAAAATTTGTCTATTTTTTCTGAGTGTTAAGTCTGGTATAGTAGTAAATGCTTCGGTACTACTTATTATTCTTTATTTCCTATTATGCGGTTCGCTTCAGGGTTACAGCTAATATTCCGTGGAGGTAGTTGTGTCTAATTCAATCATAAGCACTCTGAAGAAGAAGGTCTCAAAGAAAACTTGGGACAACTGGTTCTCCACATTCGAATTGAAGGAAGTTGAAGAAGAGAAGGTCGTTTTCTCTGTTGCAAACCTATTCATTAAGGACTGGCTTCAAACGAAGTATGGAGGGGCAATTTCCGATTCTATAGCCGAGCTCCTGGGGAAGAGAGTCCCCTTTGAAATCGTTTACAAGAACAAGGCGATGCACACAGAAGATAACACCGGCCCGCAGACTTCCGGCTCATTGCTCAAGAGAAAGCCACTAATGATCTCAAATCTGAACCCAGAATACACTTTCGGCAATTTCGTCGTCGGCAGCGAGAATAAGGCTCTATATGAAGTTGCACTTGACGTGGCTCAAAGCCCGGGAAAGTACAACCCCTTCTTCGTTTACGGAGGTGTAGGTCTAGGCAAGACGCACCTTCTTCAGGCAATCGCTCAAGAAACCATGAGCAATTTTCCCGATAAGAAAGTGCTCTATATCACCAGCGAGCAGTTCATGAACGACATGATTCAATCTATAAAAGAAAACAACATTCAGAAGTTCAGAGATCACTATCGAAAGAAGTCCGACATTCTTCTGATTGATGATATTCAGTTTCTAATTGGAAAGAAGGGGGTTCAGAATGAGTTTTTTCACTCGTTCAATGAGCTTCACGATTCCGGAAAACAGCTGATAATCTGCTCTGACAGAAATCCTGAGGAGTTGGACACCTTTCACAGCAGGCTTAAATCAAGATTCCAGATGGGCATGCTCATGTCGATCCAGGAGCCCCAGCCTTCTACGAGATTTCATATTGCCAAACAACTGGCGCAGAGAGAATCGGTTTCACTGCCTGACGATGTTGCGAAGGTCCTAGCTGACAACATTGACGGAAACTTGAGAAGATTGCGGGGGGCGATTATTAAGCTCATTGTTCACAGTAGCGTTTTCAGATCGCAGATTGATCTCTCGCTTGCGACTCAGATACTTCAGTCGTTTACAGGATCAGTGAATGTTCCTGTTTCTCAGAGACCAATTGACCAGATCTATTCTGCAATCGAGAAAATGATGAAAGTGACGAGAAAAGAGATCGAGTCGGGAAGCAGAAGCAAAGATATTGTTCTGGCAAGACAGCTGACAATGTACATCCTGAAGAATCACTTTGGGAAGCAAGTAACTGAGATAGCTAGAGAAACAGGGAAACAGCATTCGACTGTGATTCATTCAGTGAAGAAGATAGATAAGAGCGTTATGATGGGTAAGGGCACGACAAAGCTGTTGTTTGACGATATCATAGGAATCATTTCTTCCAATTCCGCTGCTGTATAGAGTCTTGAAGATCTCACCCTTTGGGATGCTTCAATTCAGGCGATAAATCCGACTATGTTAATCTGAATATTTCATTCAGGAAATCTTCTCAGTTAAGAAGAAAGAGATAATTCTTGTGTACAAACAATTGTGCGGGAGGCGGAAATGAAGTACGCAATCAGTGTTTCGCTTTATATTGTTCTGGCTGCAGCAACGATCGTGATGGTGTTCGATTGGCAGGCGAAGAGGCCAGAAAGAGCCATTCAAATAACAACAGAGCCATTTGGAAGTTTTTCAGACGGTGTTTATGCTGGAAGGGAAGGTTATGTCAGTCTGGAAGTCGAAATAGCCGGCGGAAAGATCATCGACATAAGAATTCTTCAGAACCGAACGGATCGATATGCAAAGAGCGCCGAATCTACTGCCGATAGAATCGTTGAAGCTCAGAGCCTTGAAGTTGATCTTGTAACTGGAGCAACAGCATCGAGCGGATCGATTGTCTCGGCCGTTAAGAATGCTCTGGGCGTCGCCGACCTGTCGAGCAACGACTGAATCCTATTCATAAGCTGGGAATAAGGTTTGTCGACGGGTCGATTATGAAGGTGAGGGCTGAAAAGCCCGATGAAAATTGAGGCTCGAGCGATAACTCTCTGCGGCGACTCACATACTGGCCGGCTCGAAGAAGCTTAGTATAGGATTGTTGTATTCTCCGCTTATTTTCCACTGCCTCTCGACGCCATTCAAAGAGATCACGCTCTCTCCGCTTTCATGGAAGCTCTTCCCATCATGTGAGTACTCGAGCGAAAAAGAGACTGTGATGGTCGCTTCCCTTGAGCCTCTAACGACGTCTTCCACATTCAACGAGAAATCTATGTCATCGTAGAGTTCAAAAAAATCTGCGTAGAACAATGCTATGCTTTTCTTTGGAAGCATCCTTCCAGAAGGACTGCCGGAGGTTTCGATCCACACCTCATCGCTGTAAAGCTCGAGAATCGAATCCTCTCGGGCTCTGTTAATTTCTCGCTCAAGCCTTGCTACCACAGTGTCGGGCTTCACAAGTATGTACCCAATGCAACCAGAAGTAAGCATTATCAAAAACACTATCGCTACTACGGTAAATAGAGCGCTTTTCTTTCGCAAATCGTCACCTCCCGGTTCTCTTCTGATCTAATAATAACAGATTAACAAAGCCAATTTCCCATTCTTAGACGAGATGGAAAGACACAGCATAGGAATGATTATCTATCCAGGGATAATTCTCGAACCAAAAACCCTGCCTTCAGTCTTATAAATGCGAAGTCGCGTCAAGGGTATTTCTGAGGGGAGATTTCTTTGAATAGGATCAACATCGTCTATCTTTTTTTGGTTGCCCTAACAACTATTGCCATCTCTGCAACTTTTCTGAATTTCAAAGGCGATTACACTGCAATAAAAGCTGATCGAAGTCTCATCAGACGAGGTGAGTCTTTCTCTATTTCAGTGCCTGATTCGACTTATGAGAGACCGATTCTCTCATACGCCAGAGGCGCTACACTTGAACGGTTCTCTAGCGAAAGCAACTCTTCGGTCTATACTTTCTGTGCAGATGATGAAGATGCCGTAATAGTAATCTCATTCTCGGGACTCTTTAGAGCTCGAAAGAGTCTTTCTCTTGAGTTCGAAGAGTTTGTTGATAGTGATTCTGACCGCTTTCCTGACAGACTGGTCCTGGATTTGGAGGACGCCGAAAGTTTCAGAGCATGGTTCGTGAACATCTCAGCGTATCAGGTCATTGAGTTCTCAAACAGGTGGAGCGATGAAGAAAGAGATTGTAGTGGGTTGATAAGATTTGCAGCCAGAGAGGCTCTTAAAAGCCACAAAGAAGAGTGGTTCTTGGAGAATGCAATCGATCATGAACTCTGGCGCGAGAAAACCGGTATCGACCTTCGTACCATTCCCGATGTCAAAGAATACAACTATCCGGATATTCCAATACTAAGAGGGAAGATTTTCTTAAGCAATACCGGGGAGTTCACTTACTTCGCCGATGCATACAACCTTGTACGTAGTAGTATGATATTTAAGGGCAGGGATCTCAGCGTCGCAAGACCTGGAGACATAATCTTTTTTCACCACCCCTCTCCATCAACTTTTCACTCGATGATATACACTGGCGACGGGCTGATTTATCATACCGGACCGCTTTCCGAAAATGATTCAGGTGTTCTGAAGCTCTGGAGAATGGAAGATTATCTGAGAACAATGCCTTATCAGTGGTTACCGATACATAATAACGAAAACTATCTCGGGGTATACGCTTTCAAGTTTCTACCCCGACAGTAATGGAGGGTGAACGCGATGAGAAAGGCCTCAATGGTTCTTCTGATTATTCTGTTTACTGGATTGACGGCAATTGCTTTTCAAATTCAGCGGTATGGATACAAGCTTGAATCATCTTTCATCGAGTTGTATTCACTCGATTATCTGCCCACTGTTTACACTGACAGCAAAGACAGCTACATCGACATCAAGATATACGATCTCGATGAACAAGATCTGACCGGTGCTATAACAATAGGAGACGTTGGAATCTCAGGCGATCCTTTGTACGCATTGAGACAGACTGTCAGTGAGAAACAGAGAGTTCATTTTCCCGATGAAGCTCTCAAGGGCCTCAGACTGATTGTGGTTTCATCACAGTCGGGCACTACGAAGCTCATGACAAGCTATCGGATGGTTGGAGCACAGCTGCTTGCTCACGAAGACGGGGCAATGCTGAGACTCTGGAAGAAAGATGATTCAGAGTTTATTGAGAATTTTGCGCTTTACAGACTCAAAGACGGCGAGCTAATAGGTCGGACAGAAAATGGAGTATTTGCATTCAATTACCTCCCCACCGTCGATGATGCAATTCTTGTTCAGTCAGCGGAGGGTTCGATTCTCTGGAGACCCGGAGAGTATGATTACTACTTCTCATCGAAAGACATTTGTTTGACTTTCACCGATCGTCCTGCATATAAAGCAGGAGAAGTGGTCAACTTCAGGTCATTCATAAGAGAAATTACCCCGGCAGGTTATGAAATACCCGAAATTGACTCAGTCGAGGTCGAGATAGTTGATCCTTTGAATAGAGGTGTTTACAGTGAAGTTCTGGAACCTGACGACTTAGGTTCCGTAAGCGGGACGTTCCGAACTTACTCGGAGATAACGAGAGGTTCGTACAGGATTATCATACGGTGGGAGGAAAACGAGGACTACTATTACTTCCAGATTGCCGACTACAAGAAACCCACGTTCTTCACCACAGCAGAACCTACGATCGGGGCCTACAGAAAAGGAGAACCCATCACAATAAATGTCTCGTCTCAATATTACTTTGGGGACCCAGTCTCTCTAGGCAAGGTTGATTACACGATTTACAAAGGAAATCAGTATGTTGACAACGGATCGGCACGGCTTGACGGTTTGGGAAATACGGTGATCGGGTATGTCGATGGGCTTGAGAGCGGATCATATTACGCAATTGTCACTGTATCGGACGATACCGGTATGCAATCAAGAAGCATGGTTGAGTTCAAGGTTGTGCAGGGCACTTTCGATTTCTATGTAGATTACAGATTCACGGACATAGAGGCCGTCGTGAAAATTGAAACGAAGCTGAACGACGATACGCCAGTTTCAAAAGCTTGCGAAGTCAAGGTCTGGTACGAAGAGCCCGTTATACTTATGGACAAGGGCAAGCAGATTGAGAAGAAGCTGAAAATCAACATCTTCAGTGAAGAGCTTTCAACCGATAGCGGAGGAAAGGCAGAGGTGCTGATCGATCTGAGGGACGTACCGTCAGACACGGTTGTCTATTTTGAGATTAATGGATCGCCCTCGGGTGAGCCGGAAGTAGTGGACAGCTATTCGGTTTACACTAGCGGTTATTATGACTACTACGGATCCATACTGATAGACTCCGTCGAGTCTGCCGTTCCTGGATCAAAGGCGAAGGTCTCATTCTACACATCATCACCCATGGATTTATGGATTATTGCCGACTTCTCGGGCGATTTCAAACAGTTTCCGTTCAGCGCGACCGAGGGAAAGAACACTGTAGAAATTGAAATCCCAGAGAACTATGCATACGACAATTTCATGCTCTTCATTGTCGGATACAAGAACTACCAGATTGTCCAGTCACAACTGATAGGAGTAAAGACGTCTTCGAAAGACCTGAAAATAAGCTTGTTCACCCAAGATAGATATGAACCCGGAGATACTGTCAACATGAAAGTCCATGTAAGCGATTCTGAAGGAAATCCAGCCAGCGTAGGGCTTACAGTTGCAGTGGTTTCTCAGGCGATGCTTTCACTATTTGAAGGTGACTACGATCAGTGGAAAGCGTCTCTGGGCAGTCCATTCAATAGAGGGTTCAACACAGTTAGCATCAATGACCTATACTATTCTGCCTACCCCTCCATTGCCAAACTTGGGGACCTGCTGGAATCTCAGCCGCCTGCCGCTGAATCCAAGGTAACGGGAGGCGCCCCTCTCGGGATGGGCGATCTTGGGAAAGAAGCCGATAGCTTGACTTCAGACGTAAAGGCAAGAAAACTTTTCAGCGACAGCGCTTTCTGGTCAATTGGAACCTTCACTGACGAAAATGGAGTTGCAGAATTGTCCTTTGTTGTGCCCGAAGATCTTGATACCTGGACAATCAGGGCTCTAGCTGCCGAACTGGGCGGAGATTTCAGCTACGAAAGATCTGGCTTTGAAACCTGGAAGCCCATGACTGTCAGCAGCTTTCTTCCGGAGTTTCTCATTGCGGGTGACAAGGTGAATTTGGTCTTCTCGGTCAAGAACAATCTTGACTCCAGAATGCCCGTGATAACTGGATTCTATCTGGATGGAGAAGTAATAGAAGAGAAGGGATCGACAATAGATGCCTTTGGAAGTCGATCTTTCACTTACGAGGTGGAGCTGCGCGATCTGCTGACTTCGGAGAAAGAGGAGAAGCTGAAAGTCAAATTCGTTGTTGAGGGGAGTCGCGGGTCCGATGGAGTTGAGTATGAAATACCTTTGAAACCAAGATTTACTTATCTTCGGTTTGGAAATCTGGAATTCCTCGATGGTAACAAGATTCTAGAATTTTCTGAAAACTCCATAGGGACGATCACCATCTCCTCAACAATCGATCCGATTCTTCTTGAAGCAATCAGATACCTGGTTGACTATCCATATGGTTGTGTGGAACAGACAATGAGCAGGCTTCTTCCTGCACTGGCCGCCTCTAAGCTTCTTGAAGGCGCAGACGAGCCTTTCGTAAAGAAGGTGTCTGTCGTGGTCGGGGAGGGACTCGAGAGGCTCTACGGTTTTCAGCATTATGATGGTGGCTGGGGTTGGTGGAAGGATGATCGTTCAACTCCATTCATGACCGCTTATGTGATGCTGGGTCTGTATTTGGCTACGGAGAACGGTTACGACATAAATCGAGATGTAATAGCAATGGGATACTCGGCGATGAAAAGCTTGAACAAAGAAGACCCTGATCCCTTCCTGCAGTACGTAATAGTGCTTTTCAGCAGGAAGCTAAGAGATCCTGTAGGCTCTATTGTTGACTATAAAGGGGATGTAGCTTCCATTGTCTTGACCGCGCTTTCCTACGAAACTCTGAACATGAAGGAAAAAGCATCTGCTCTTATTGAAGAGGCAATGGAATATGTGGATCTCAGTGCAGATGATGCGATACATGGGAAGAGTCTCAGCTATTTCTTTGACGACACTGTGATTCTGTCTTTGCTCTTGAAGGCATCTGTCGATCTGGAAATGCCTTCTACCACGATTGCAGAGATCTCCAGGAGACTGCTGAAAATGGGCAACGGCAGCTACTGGTACAGAACCTCGTCAACTGCTATGGCCATTCTTTCTCTTTCTTCCGTTAGCAATGTGCTTTCCGAGGAGGCCGAAGTGAAAGTGATGTCGGGGAGTGGGGAGGTGATTTTCGAGGGCGATGTCGCCGATTCGATAACAGTTCCCTTTGCAGGAGAGAACATGTTGGTCGAGAGTACGGATATGGTGGTTGTCTCGATAAACGGGGAGGCAACGGTTGAGATGGAATTGATCGAGGCTGAAAACATTGGTCTGACTATCGAGCGAATTCTCAGGAGGAAGCTCCCCGTTCCGATGGACGATACACACGTCCTCACCACTCCCCAGATAGATTCTCCTTACGTGGTCTCTTCAATAAAGACGCTGACTCCGGATGAAGTTGGTTCTCTTGAGATAAGCGTATCAAAGAGCATCGAAGGGATGAAGCTCGCAATTACGGAAGGGGAATTGAAGCTAGGAGAGTACGGCCTGGGATTGAGGATTTATGAAGGTGATGTTCTCGGTATTAGCAATGGCGAGATAATCATCAGAACGCTTGAATACGGGTACTATGATGATGCGTCTGCAGAGATCCACTCGATAAAATTGGGAATACCCGAACCAATCTCTGTAGGTGAAACAATAATCTCTGAAGTGCGCATCATGATTCCCGATGACATTCCGTATGTGGTTTTGGAAGACATGTTGCCATCCACCGGAATTTCAGTCGAAGAGAACCTCGAGGCCGACATTCTGGGATACACGAAATTCTACTATTATGATTACTATTGGTGGGGTTACACGTTCAAAGATGCAAGGTTCGATCGGATTTCTTTCTTCTTCAGAGATGGCGGAGAGTTTGTGACAAAGAGCAACTGGAGAATACTAACTAAAGGCGAGTTCATTATCCCGGCCGTCCAGGCATGGGCGATGTACGATGGAGATGTTAGGGCCAATACGGAATCGGTAAGATTGATTGTTGAATGAAACTACTAATGCTAGCGACCGTACTGCTTCTTCAAATGACGGCTCTTTGTTTTACCGGCACATATGTGTCTTGGGATATGCCTGAGCTTGAAGATTACAGGAGCGCGCTTGAAAAACTGACTGGAAGGTCAGTTGGTGGAACGTATCTTCTTCTGATTGCTTCTTCGGCCGGAGAGTTTTCCGAACTCTCCGGCATCGGTTACTGGTTTCTGGCGGCAGCAGAAGGAGAGACAATAATTGTGCAGCCGCTAAGCTTGATACCCAATCTCTCACTGACGCTTGCCCATGAAATGGCGCATCTCTCTCTGAGAAAGTATCAACTTCCTTACTGGTTGGAAGAAGGAATGGTCTGCTCCGTCACTGGCGAATGGATTGGCAGAGAAGAGATGCGACTCGATGAAGTGGAGTCCCTCGATTACGCGAACATGGATTTCATGACATATCGCTCATACAGTTTCACCTGCTGGATTGAAGTGTCCCGACTTCTTCGCGAACTCTCTTTTGGCGAACTGATATTGGAGTATGGAGAAGGAGGTATTGACGAATTTGAGTGAAGAACCATTTGTTGAGTGGGATCTGACAAAGCTCTATTTTTCATCGGATGATCCGGCCCTGATTGACCACCTGCGATACGTGATTCTGGAAAAAGAAGAACTGATAAAGGAATACAAGAGAAGAATAGCCGACGAGAGCATAGAAGCGAGCGAACTAAAGCTGGTTTTTGAAAGAATCGAAGATGTTTTGAGTAAATTTGCAAAGCCGTCGATGTTCGCATATCTGAGTCACTCAGTAACACCGGCTGTGCCGGCAATACAGAAGCTAATCCGCAAGATCGACGAACTTGAGTCGCAGCTCGAAAGCGATCTCCTCTTTCTGAAATTGGAACTGTCGAAAGTCTCTGAGAATTTCTTCTCGAGGTTGTCTGATTCACCAGAGTTAGCAAACTACAGTCATTATCTCGAACTAGTTCGCACTAATCGAGTTCATATGCTCAGCGAACCAGAAGAGAAGATACTTGCTTTGAAAGAACTGACGGGGAAGAAAGCCCTGCTCAATCTCTACGATGAGTTCACCTCTAGTTTCATATACAGATTGAAAATCGGTGAAGATGAAAAGAACTTCACGGAAAGCGAAGTAGAGACTATGAGAAGGGACGAAGATCCCGAAATGAGAAAGAAGGCGTTTGTGAGTCTTTTCGGAAAATCACGGGATAACAGTGTCGTCTTGACCAATGTTTACAACTCTCTCGCCAAGGACTGGGATTTGGAAGCTGCCAAGAGAGGTTATTCTTCCCCTATCTCTATGAGGAATAGAGAGAATGAAACCCCTGATGGAGCAGTACAGTCTCTAGTCGACGCAACTTCGAACGGGTATTCTCTGGTACAGGATTATTACCGGCTCAAGGCAAGGATAATGGATAAGGAATCGCTTCTCCATAGCGATATCTATGCGCCGATCGGTGATTTTAAGGATCATTTCAGCTGGCAGGAAGCCAAGAACATGATCCTTGAGGTAACTGGAAATTTCGATCCAAAATTGGGACATATGGTTTCCGAATTCTTTGAAGGAAACTTCATACATGGATCAATCATGCCGGGCAAAAGAAGTGGAGCTTATTGCTCATATGCATCACCGGAAATTCATCCGTATGTTCTTGTTAACTTTGGCGGAAAGATGAGCGACGTCCTGACCTTAGCTCACGAGCTGGGTCATGGCCTCCATGCGGTGTTGTCATCGAAGCAGACAATGCTAAACTATGAGACGCCGCTTACAATGGCAGAGACCGCATCTATCTTCTCAGAAATGCTGATGACAGACTACTTACTAAACACAATTTCCGAGAAAGATGAAAAGATCTCTTTCATTACCAGTAGAATAGAGGAGATATTTGCTACTACTGCAAGGCAGAATATGTTTACGAGATTCGAAATTGAGGCGCACAAAAGAATATCGACCGAGTATCTCTCATTTGAGGAACTGGGAGAACTCTATTTTGACGAATTGAAGCTTATGTTCGGCGAAACAATCGATTTTCTTCCTGAGAGCAAGTTAGAATGGGCCCGGATACCTCACTTCTTTCACACACCCTTCTATTGTTATGCGTACAACTTCGCTCAGTTACTCGTAATTTCGCTGTACAGGAAGTATCTTGAAGATGGAGATGTTTTCAAGAGAAGGTATGTAGCCTTGCTCGAGAGCGGTGGTTACGACTCACCGGAAATCCTCTTAAGGAAAGCCGGGATAGACATTTCTGGTTCTCTTTTCTGGGAGAATGGAATCGACTTTATTAAAGAGAACTTTCTGGATAGACTGAAGGCAATGATTTAGGTCCGTTCTGAAAGTGAGAAAAGGTGTATAATTCCTGTGTCGTTTTAGTACAGGTTTTCTTTCGGACTCTTCACAAGGGGTACTTAGGGGGCATAAATGGCAAGAGATCTAACTCAGGGGAATATTCTGAAGAATCTTCTCGTGATGTCCGTTCCTACAATGATTGGATTCAGCGCTCAGATGATCTACGACATAGTGGATATATTCTGGATCGGCCGTATTTCCGGCGAAGCAATTGCCGGCGTGACCATCTTTACAACTCTTTTCTGGATTGTCGACATTTTGAATTCGATTATTGGCCAAAGTTCAATTTCACTGATTTCTCAGAGCTACGGAAAGCGAGACCTTGAAGGATCAAGCAGGGCAATCGAACAGACCATTACTTTCAAATTCATTGTAGCTCTAATTTCCGCTTTGCTGGTCGCGGCATTTCTAAAACCCTCACTGGGCCTTTTCACTACCGATCCGAAGGTCGTTGCATCTGCACTGGACTATGGGTACATTCGTTTGTTCTTCCTGCCGATGATGTTCTCTTCGTACTCTGTGAATACTGCCCTTAGGTGTATAGGCGATGCGAAAAGCCCCATGTACATTATGATGGTTGCAAGCGTAATAAATATCGTCCTCGATCCTATCATGATGTTTGACAAAGTGCCTGGAACGGGTATCCCCGGCTTTGGTCTCGGCGTCTTCGGCGCGGCAGTAGCAACGGTTATTGCGCAGACAGCATCATTCTTGTTTGGCTTCTACATCCTTTTCTCTGGTAGAGAGGGAGTCAAGCCGAAGTTGTCGAAGTTATTTAGGCTCGATCGAAACATAGACAAGAAACTTCTGACAATCGGTCTTCCTACGGGCCTAGAAGGTTTCTTCAGGAATCTCGCTGCAGTTGTGGTTCTTAAATTCGTCGCATTTTACGGGACCACGGCCGTGGCTGCAGTAGGTGTGACTGGCAGATTGTTTGGATTGGCTTTCATGCCTCTTGTGGGACTTAGTATGGGAGGATCTGCAATGGTGGGGCAGAACCTCGGAGCAGATAATGTCGACCGGGCGAGGTCGACTGCAAAGACTGCTGCCCTGATTGGATTCTTCTTTATGTTTGCTTTCGCGTTAATCGCTTTCTTTGCCGGCGAGCTTGTGATCAGCATGTTCAACAGCGACCCGGAGATAATAAGCTACGGAGCAAGTTTCCTGAAGTATGGAGCTCTTGGAATTTCGGTTCTGGCCTACGGTTTCGGCCTTTCGGCTGTCTTTGGAGGATCTGGATACAATTTTCCCTTCGTCGTGGGAAGCGTTGTTTCAAGGTGGATGATTCAGGTCCCAATCTTGATTATTGCCGTAACGGTAATGAAAGCAAGTATAGTGTGGGTTTGGCTTTCATATGTTTTCTCGGACATAGCCGAAGCCGCCATAATGATTCTCTATTACCTGAGAGGAAAATGGGAGAAGAGAAGAGTTTATTAGCCAGTTCCAAAGATCTCATTTACGAAGGTGAAAAGATGAGTTAGTTAAACATTTCACTAACTTTTCTGGAGTGTTTTCTTTTCTCCTAAACAAACTTCGGGCAATCTGCTATAATTCAGATGAACGGGTGATTAAGATGTCTGAAGCTTTGTATAGGAAATATAGACCGAGAAATTTCAGTGAATTGATTGGACAGGATCAAGTGAAAGAGATCCTGGGAAAGACAATAGAAAGCAATACAGTATCCCACGCTTACATATTCTCAGGCTCGAGGGGCACAGGGAAGACTACGACTGCCCGCATTCTTGCCAAGATGCTCAACTGCCTTTCGGAAGGATCTTCAAAACCATGTGGTGTCTGTGACTCCTGCAGGGCCATCGATTCCTCTTCGCATATGGACGTCGTTGAACTTGATGCGGCTTCTTACAGAGGAATAGACGAGATCAGGAAGATACGGGATGCCGTATCTTACAGGCCGGTTATGGGCGGGTTTAAAGTATATATTATTGATGAATTTCACATGCTGACAAGAGAAGCCTTCAATGCGCTTTTGAAGACTCTTGAAGAACCTCCCGAAAGAGTTGTTTTCGTTCTTGCCACAACTAATCTTGAGAAGGTTCCGGAGACAGTACTTTCTCGCTGTCAGATCTTTAACTTCAAGCCTCTTGAAGAAAAGGACATTATGACTTACCTTGAGAAAATTGCCAAGGCAGAGGGGCTGGAGTTCGATGAAAGGGCGCTTCGCTACATATCTAAGGCGGCGCACGGAGGCATGAGAGACGCAGTCAATCTTATGGAGAGAGTAATCGCTTTTGCTGATGATGTGAGCGAAGAGTCTGTGAGAGCTACTCTGGGTATTCTTCCTGAAGAGGTCGTAAAGGAGTTTATTTCAGCCTTTTCATCCGGAGAGCCTTCAATGATATTGAAGATGTCTGAAGATATTCAGTCCGGAGGATTCACTTACGAAGTCTTTCTTGAACAAGTGATAGATGCTGTTAAAGATCAACTTGTACATGAAGCCAGCGGTGAGAGGTTCAACCTTCTCTCATCTCTCTGGGAGATAAATCGAGAACTAAGATATGCCGAAGACAAGCGCGGCACTTTTGAAGTGATGACACTTCTCAAGAGCGGATTGGGGAAAGCGCGAATCAATCTCGCCGCTTCAGATGAACCGACTTCGCAAGACCCGATTGCTGTCGAAGCTGACTCTGGGAAGTCCGAAGATTCTGATATGGTAGATGGCAAGGACCTTACAGAGATACTGGAGCACCTTCGAAGAAACAACTATATTCTCTTGTGGACTCTGTTGAGCCTTGCAAGCGTAAGAAATACCGAAGATGGAAAGGAATTTGTGGTCGATGCGGACAGTGATTACTCACAAGCGCTTCTTGAAGAAAGGCTTGGATCACTGAATCGAATTTCGACGGATCTTGTTGGGAAGAAGTTCCTTCTAGCAGATGATTCGGTCCGAGAAGACCCTTTTGGAAATCTAGATGAAGATTCTAGAGAGTATGTTGATGCAGTTATTGCCGGACTTGGTTTGAAGGATGATATCAACAAAGGAAAGATAAAAATAGAGCTTGAGGAGGATTAATGATGGCAAAGAAATTCAGGGGCCTGGGCGGTAGAAACTACGGTGGTTCAAAAAAAGGTTCCAATATGGGTGAGCTTCTGAAACAAGCCCAGAAGGCACAGGAAGAAATGGAAAATCTTGAAGATACTTTCAAGACAATCGAGGTCGCTGCTTCAGCCGGCGGCGGCGCAATAAATGTTGTAGCGACTTGCGATTATCGTATCAAGTCGATCGAAGTCGAGCCGGAGATAAGGGAAGAGGATTTTGAGATCATTCAAGATTTGATAATCGCGGGGATAAATGAAGCACTGGCAGAAGTAGCAAAGAAGAGAGATGAAGAAACTGCTCGAATTACGGGAGGACTCAATCTACCGGACAATATACTTTAGGAGGTGTAACAGATGCACAGAGTAGCAATCAACGGTTTTGGGAGAATTGGCAGACTTGTTTTTAGAGAGATGGTGAAGCGCGGGGAATTTGAAATCGTTGCAATCAATGATCTGACAGATGCCGCAACTCTTGCTCATCTTCTCAAATATGATTCAGTTCACGGAAGGTTCAAAGGTTCAGTTCAGGCAAAGGAAGGAGCTATTGTAGTAAATGGCAAAGAAGTCAAAGTCTTCTCCGAAAAGAACCCCGCAAATCTTCCCTGGAAAGATCTCGGTGTCGAACTGGTAATTGAGGCTACAGGAGTTTTCAGAAACAAGGAGAAAACAATGCCACACATCGAAGCTGGAGCGAAGAAGGTCTTGATCACTGCACCTGCAAAGGGCGAAGTGGATGCCACAATCGTTCTCGGAGTTAACGACGATGTGCTTAAGCCAGAAATGAAAATCGTATCTAATGCATCCTGTACGACCAACTCGATAGCTCCGATCATCAAGATTCTGAACGACAATTTCAAGATTCAGAAGGGTTACCTTACCACAGTTCACGCGTACACAAACGACCAGAGAATTCTGGATCTTCCGCACAGCGATTTGAGGAGGGCCAGAGCCGCTGCCGCCAATACGATTCCCACCTCGACTGGAGCTGCAAAGGCCGTAGGGTTGGTCATCCCAGAGCTCAAGGGCAAGCTGGATGGAATCGCTATGAGAGTTCCTGTGACGGACGGTTCAATAACAGATCTTACGGTTGTCTTGGAGAAGGAAACTACCGCTCAGGAAGTCAACGCTCTTGTGAAGAATGCCGCAGAAAGCGGACTCAAGGGAATTGTTGAGTATACTGAAGAGGAACTGGTTTCTTCAGACATCGTGGGAACGACTGTTTCCTCGGTGTTCGACAGTAATTTGACGGCAGCGATGGGCAATTTGTTGAAAGTCTGCGCCTGGTACGACAACGAATACGGCTATTCTTGCAGAGTAGTCGATCTGGCCAAGATAATGATGGAGATGTAATTCTGAGGATAATTTGACGGGGCCTGCAGGCCCCGTTTTACTGAGAAAAGGAGGATAAAGAATGTCAAAGACCCTAACTCTTAGAGATGTTGATTTGAGTGGAAAAAGGGTACTTGTCAGAGTGGACTTCAATGTGCCTCTGAATAAGGAAACTGGCGAAGTGAGTGACGATACTAGAATCAAAGCCGCTTTGCCCACTATCGAATACATTGTAGGAAGAGGCGGGAAGGCAATTCTCGTTTCTCATTTGGGCAGACCCAAAGGAAAGAAAGATCCGAAGTACTCGCTGGAAAGAGTAGCTGAGAGGCTTAGATCACTTATTGGCAAACCTGTCAGATTCGTTCCCGATTGTGTCGGAGAACAAGTGGAGAAAGCCGTTTCGGAGATGAGCGATGGTGACATACTGCTTCTGGAAAACGTCAGGTTCTACGCCGAAGAAGAGAAGAACGACCCTGACTTCGCAAGAAAACTCTCTTCCATTGCTGATATTCATGTAAACGATGCTTTCGGCACCGCTCACAGGGGTCATGCGTCAAACGTTGGCGTGGCACAATACTTGATTAGCGTACCCGGATTTCTTATGCAGAAAGAAGTCGAGATGCTTGGTATGGCAATCGAAAGCCCGGAGCACCCTTACGTCGTAATTCTCGGAGGCGCAAAGGTATCCGACAAGATAGGAGTAATAAGCAATATTCTGGAAAAGGCCGACAGGATTCTTATTGGGGGTGCGATGATGTTTACATTCCTCAAGGCGCTGGGTAAGAGTGTTGGCGACTCTCTAGTTGAAGAAGACAAGATAGATCTGGCTATAGAGATTCTGAAAAAAGCCGAAAAGAAGGGTGTAGAGTTTGTTCTTCCAGTCGACACGATAATTTCCAGAGAAATCACTGCCGGCAGTGAATCTAAAGTTGTCAGCATGGAAGAGGGTGTGCCGTCAGGTTGGAAAGGTCTTGACATTGGCCCATCAACAGTGAAGCTTTTTGAAGGGAAACTGAGCGATGCGAAGACCGTTGTCTGGAACGGGCCCATGGGTGTCTTCGAAATTGACGATTTTGCGAACGGTACGGAATCAATTGCCAAGGCACTGGCCTCTCTAAATGACGCAGTCACTATAATCGGCGGAGGCGACAGTGCCGCCGCAATCAGCAAGTTCGGACTTGCCGATAAGGTCTCCCATGTATCTACTGGTGGAGGGGCATCCCTTGAGATGCTGGAGGGAAAGGATATGCCAGGGATAAAGAGCCTCTCAACTGAAGGCCATAAAAAAAAACGTAGAATAATGGTCGCGGGGAACTGGAAAATGAACAAATCCCCCGATGAGTCGCGAATGTTTGCAGGGTTCCTTGCTTCCTCTATCGGAAATGAGAAAGTAGTAGATGTTGTTGTTTTTCCGGCGACTATATCTGTTCCGGGAGTGGCCGATATCGTGAAAGATACTGAAATAAAGCTTGGAGTGCAGAATATTCATCCGGCTGACAGCGGGGCCTTTACGGGAGAGATTTCAGTGCCGATGCTCTCGGATCTAGGAGTAGAATACGTACTTGTCGGACACTCCGAGCGCAGGCATGTCTTCGGCGAAACCAGCGAGATGACCAACGAAAAGATAAAAGCGGTTCTCAAGGGCGGCTTAATTCCAGTCTTCTGTGTGGGAGAAACACTGGAAGAGCGAGAATCAGGTAGAACAAACGAAGTTCTGGAGGAGCAGATCAGCAAGGGCTTTTCGGGACTTGACAAGAAAGAAGCAGAAAGAGTAATTATTGCCTACGAACCGGTTTGGGCCATCGGTACTGGAGTTGTGGCAACACCTGAACAGGCCGAAGAAACCATGAAATTCGTCAGGGATCTCGTCTCTCATATCTACGACAATGACCTTTCGGAGAGAATTCGGATTCTGTATGGCGGAAGCATCAAGCCTGACAACTTCGATCCTCTGATTGCCATGGAGAATATTGACGGTGGGTTAGTTGGGGGAGCCAGTCTTCTGGAAAGCTTCGTTCAGCTGGTTGCCATCGCTAAGAATCACGCTTGATTACAATGATTTGAGGCCGCCCGTCGGGCGGCTGTTTCGTTTTCTTTCTTAGCCGAGGTGTTATAATCTCAAAATAGGAGGTGTCCTTCTTGGATAGCTATCAGGAGCTAGAACTTGTCGTAGACAAGATGGTAGAGGAATTTAACCGTCTTAGAAGAGAAAACGAACAGCTCTGGAAGCAGGTTGAAGCAGCACAGAGAAAAGCGGAAGAGTCTGAGCTCAGAATCCGGGAACTTGAACTCCGTCTTGAAAGCGAATCAAGGACAATCTCCTCACTTATAAAGAGAGTCAGAGGCAGCCTCGTTGAAGACAGCAAAAAAGCATAAGGAGTCGAGCCATGAAGCGATCAGTTTCACTTGAGCTTGGAGAGAAGAAATACACATTTATTACCAGTGATCCACAGGAACTTGTGGATCAAGTCTTTTCTAAGATCACGGAAATGTACGATTCATTAAGCAAGAACGAAGAAGAGATCGGCTATGAAAAAGTGCTCGTAGGGATTTCGGTGAATCTTGCGCACGACCTTGTGAGAAGTCAGAATGAACTGCTAAGGCTTAAGGCAAAATATGAAGAGGTTCTTTCAGAATACTTCCAGGGACGTGACGGGGTTGAGAAGTAAGTTAAGGATAGGGATCTTCGATTCGGGAATAGGTGGCCTTACAGTTCTGAAAAGATTGTTGGAGGCTTTTCCTGAAGGAGTGAATTTTCATTATTTCGCTGATACCGCAAGGGTTCCGTATGGTTCTAAGCCAGTTGAAACACTTCAAAGATACTTAAGAGAGATATTCGATTTTTTTTCGCAGTTGAATGTCGACGCAATCCTTACCGCATGCAACACTTCTGATTCCATACTCTCTCAAAGAGAGAAATCAGAACTCAGTGTTCCTTACTTCAGTATAATTGATCCCACAGTGAGAATTCTTGGAGAATCGGCCCCGGGAGAATCGACCGTCGCAGTCATTGCGACTGAAAATACCGTGAAAAGATCGCTTTATTTGAGACGGCTTTTCCGTTATGAGAATCTTACTACAATTATTCAGAGGGCATGTCCGCTTTTCGTCCCCTTAATAGAAGAGGGTATCTGGGAAGGCGAAATTGTCGATTCAATAGTAAAGTATTACTTGACTGACCTGGCTAGAAGCGAACCAGACTTTCTGATACTTGGATGCACTCACTATCCGCTAATCAGGAAATCAATCGAAGCCTTTCTGCCTTCAAAGACCAGAGTTCTTGATCCAGCGGAGTATATTGTCAGTGATTTCGCTGATTGGGCAGAAATCACGTCAACCGAACCATCTACAGTCGACTATTACGTTAGTGGAAATATTCGGTTTTTCCAGGAGATTCTGAAGAGGTATCTTCGAAAAGAAGAGAATGTGAGAGGCGTTGATTTAACTTTTGCAGGGATAACTTTGAAGGAAAGCATTTGAAGTGAGTAGAACAGTTCTGATAGGAGGAGGCACCGGACTCTCAACTTTCGTGAGAGTGATGAAGGATTTTGATTCTTCCCTTACTCTGGTGGTTGCAGTAACCGATGATGGAGGAAGTTCGGGCATAATTAGAGAAGCTATGTTAATTCCTCCCCCTGGTGACGTCAGGAACAACATAATTGCTCTGGCCGATGACGAAGAGCTTTTGACCAAGGTCTTTTCTCACAGATTCGGCGCACCAGCAATGGACGGTCATTCAATTGGAAACATAATCATCGCCGGCCTAACAGAGATGTATGGGAGTTTTCCTGAGGCAGTTGTTGCTGCATCGAAGATGCTCAGCATAAAGGGTAGGGTTCTACCGGTTGCCGATGATCTCGTTCATCTCGTGGCGGAGCTCGATGATGGATCAGTTGTCAAGGGAGAGTCAAGGATATCGTCACAGGGGAAAAGAGTTAGAAGAATATCCCTTGACAAGCCTGCCAGTGCTCTTCCAGAGGTAATAGATGCAATAGTATCTGCGGATACGATAATTGTGGGTCCCGGGAGCATTTTCACCAGTTTAGTTCCAAATTTCCTTGTTTCCGGTGTTCGAGAAGCATTCAAAGAATCGAGAGGGAGAAAGATATTTATCTGCAATATTATGACTCAGCCCGCTGAATCCGAAGGCTTCTCTCTACGCGATCACGTGGAGGTTGTGGAGAATTATTGCGGGCAAGCCTTTGACCTGATTTTTTGGACAGAGGTGAGTGGTGTTGAGACTTCGGTTCTAAACAGGTATAAGGAGCAGGGCTCCTCGCCGGTCGAGAACGACATGCTTTTCGACAGACGAGTGAAGGTGATCGAAGGAGCTACGACCGTACTAATAGATGACGGGAAAGCGCGTCTCGTCGTGCGGCATTCCAGAAACAGCATTTTGTCTATTCTTCATGAGTTGAGTATGTTGGGAGAGAACAGGATTTGAGTTATGCCGATAAACTCAAAGAAGAGCTGTGCCATCTTCCTTTTGATGATCCGGCAGAATGCAGGTCTGAATACCTCGGTTTTGTCAAGTCGAGAGGGACTCTGAGACTTAGAGGCGGTACTGCTTTCCTCGTTATACCTCTTACTTCGATTACGAGTCTAAAGAGGCTTTTTCAGATAGCGAAGAAGCTTTCTATCCCAATTTTCGAGACTCAAGTGATCGAAGAAATGCGTCTGGGCCGGAAAAGGGGAGGAGAGCTTAGCTTTCGTTTTGAAGAAGTCGAGGAGTTCCTACGCAGAAGCGGGATTTCGGTAAGAGACGATTCCATTCCAAAACCGGTGAGAGAAGATCCGGTTTATTTCGGTGCGTTTCTCAGAGGTTTGTATTTGGCCGGTGGATCCGTCGTTGACCCTTCAAAGGAGTATCATCTAGAGATAACTCTTGATACGACAGAAGTTTTCGTAAATTCTCTGAGAATCTACATTGCTGAGAATTTCAACATAAAGATCGGTGTCGTAAAAGTTAGGGAGAAATACAAGGCGTACGTGAAATCATCGCTTGATTTGATCGAGTTACTATCTCTGATGGGTGGCAAGAAGACTGTAACGAGGCTTTCGAGCGCTGTAGAAGTTAGAAAGATCAGAAGCGATGTGAGCAGAACGCTGAATTTTCTTACGGCGAATGCAAACAAATCAGGACAGGCTATGGCGAAGCACGTTAAGGCAATAAGGATTATTGATAAGAAACTCGGTATCGACAGACTCGACGGGGATCTTCGACAGATAGCCATTCTCCGGCTGGAAAACGAAGACCTCAATCTAAGAGAGCTTGGCGAAATAATGAATCCGCCAATGAGTAAGTCAGCAGTATATAATAGGTTGAAAAAGCTTATGGCATTGGCCGAAGAGTTGGGAGATATTTAGATGAAATGTCCTTTTTGTGGTGGAGATTCTACAAGGGTTTTGGATTCTAGACCGACCGATGAATCCACTTCCATTCGGAGAAGAAGGGAGTGCGAGAAGTGTGGTGCAAGATTCACTACCTATGAGAGGTATGAGAGACTTCCCTTCCTGGTGGTAAAAAAAGACGGCAGGAGGGAGAAATTCAGCAGGGAGAAACTTCTCAATGGACTGCTGAAAGCCTGTGAGAAAAGACCAATATCTGTTGATACGGTCAATGGTATCGTTGAGTCCGTAGAAAACGGGATTGTGAAGGCGGGGAAGCACGAAGTAATTTCGAGCGAAATAGGCGAGATGATAATGGCTGAACTCAAGTCTCTGGACAGAGTTGCGTACGTTAGATTTGCATCTGTTTACAAAGAATTCAGGGACATAGATCATTTCATGGATATAATTGAGGAACTCAGGAACGACAGAGATCGTTGAATGGAGGGGTCCGGGTGGTGAAGAAAAAAGTAATCTACCTTACACAGGAAGGCTTCGACAGAATGAAAGAGGAGCTCGAGAGTCTTAGAAAGAAACTCATGTATGAAATTGCTGAGAGGATCAAGGAAGCCAGAGAGCTCGGGGATTTAAGCGAAAACAGCGAATACGATGAAGCCAAGAACGAACAGGGAAGAATCGATAGCAGAATAAAGCAGCTGGAAGAAATACTCAACAACGCAGAAATAATTGAGGACGATGGTGATTTGAGTACTGTGAAACTGGGTTATGTCGTTGAACTCCAGAACGTTGAGACAGGCGAGAAGTCGCAGTTCAGAATCGTCAACGCTCAGGAGGCCAACATTTTTGAGGGTAAGATTAGTTCTGATTCTCCTATTGGACGGGGAATTCTAACCCACAAAGTGGATGAATTGGTAAGGGTAAAAACCCCTGCAGGTTGGGCGAAGTATAAGATTCTTACTATCGGCAAATGATGGGGGGATTCTATGAGTGAAGAAGCAAGGAAACAGAGAATTGAAGAGATAAATCAGATGCGCAGTGAGGGAATCGAGCCGTACCCGTACCGTTTTGAGAAAACTCACTGGGCCGCCCAGATTAAAATGGATTTTTCCGACCTAAAGGATTCCGAGACGAAAGAGGATACTACTCTGAGAATTGCCGGAAGAGTTGTTGCGATGAGAAACCACGGGAAATCCGCTTTTTTTGTTCTCAGAGACAATACTGACCGTATTCAGGCATATATAAGGCTTGACGGGGTAGGGTCGGAGAATTTCGAGGTCTTCAAGAAATTCGTGAACATTGGCGATTTCCTGGGCGTCACCGGGTTCCCTTTCAAGACGCATACCGGAGAGATATCGGTCTTTGTGAAGCAATTCGAGATACTCTCGAAGGCAATAAGGATGATGCCAGAAAAGTGGCATGGAGTGAAGGATAAGGAGATAATCTACAGACAGAGATACGTGGAGCTGCTTTCCAGCGACGAGGCCCTTGAGAGGTTTCGGATTCGCTCTGAGCTGTTTCGACTGGTCAGAGAGTTTCTTCAGTCCAGGGATTTTGTCGAAGTCGATACGCCCATGCTTCATTATCTGACGGGAGGAGCTTCGGCAAGGCCCTTCAAGACTCACATCAATGTCTTCGAGTCGGAAATGTATCTTAGAATTGCAGAAGAACTGTTTCTTAAGAGATTCCTGGTAGGAGGCTTTGAAAGGATTTTCGAGATCGGAAAGAACTTCCGCAATGAAGGAGTCTCCTACAAACACCACCCTGAGTTCACAATGATGGAGCTATACTGGGCGTACGCAGATTACAACGATATAATGGATATCACTGAAGAGATGATCAATTACGTAGTCCGCAAAATAACAGGTTCCGAGATTATCACTTATCAGGGAAAGGAGATCGATTTTTCGAGGCCCTGGCGCAGAGTGAAAATGGCTGGCTTCATAGAAGAGAATCTTGGAGTCGATATCTTGGAAGATTCTAGTGATGAACTGATTGCCGTTCTAAAGAAGCATAATGCCGAGCCTGATATCAAGGAAAGAGGACATTTGATCGAAAAATTGTGGGATCTTGTGGAGCACAACCTTATAAATCCCACTTTTGTTACCGAGCATCCAGTAATAATCTCACCCTTGTCGAAGATTCATCGAGAAGATCCTAGAGTTACGGAGAGGTTCGAGCTCATAATAAGCTCTATGGAGATGGCAAATGCTTTCAGTGAGCTGAACGATCCGATTGAACAGTATGATCGTTTTCTTCATCAAGCAGGTTTAAGGGATATCGGCGATGAAGAGGCTCAAATGATGGATCAGGATTTCATCAGGGCGCTCGAATATGGAATGCCCCCCACGGGCGGATTAGGAGTAGGTTGGGACAGAATAATCATGCTGGTGACAGACGCGCCGTCTATAAGGGATATTATTCCCTTTCCGCTCGTAAGACCAATCTCTTTTGATGAAGAAGAGGCCTTGAGTGATAGCGAGGAGTAGTTGAGGTGATTCGATGACGCTTTATGAACAGATTCAACAGGAAATGAAGGATGCGATGAAATCTCGAAATTCTCTGAAAACGAATACTTTGAGGAGCGTAATCGCTTCCGTAAAAAACTATCTTGTGTCTTCAGAAGAGGCCAGAGGTAGAGAGGTCAGCGATGAGCTTCTGGTAGATTTCATTGCGAAGGAAGCGAAGAAGCGAGAAGAATCAATTGAAGCCTACAAGAAGGCGGGGAGAGATGATCTGGTTTCCAGTGAATCCGAGGAGCTTGAGATACTGAGAAGCTACCTTCCAGAAGAACTATCGCTTGATGAAATAAGGGCGATTGCCTTACAAACGATTGAAGATTTGAAAGCTAACAATCCTTCCGATCTAGGGAAAGTGATGAGAGAGTTGATGGTCAGAGTAAAGGGAAGAGCAGACGGAAAGCTAGTCAACAAAATCGTCAGGGAGCTTCTAGAGAGTAGATGAGAGTTGAGTTCCTGACCGCAGAAATCGGGAGCACCACTACGGTGCTCTCTGCTTTTTCTTGTGATGCATCGGGAAAAATGAAGTTCGTTGGGCAGGGTGAATCTTACACAACCATAGATGAGAATGATGTAACTGTCGGCATCGAGAAAGCCATGAAGGCATTGAAAAAAAACCTTGGAACTGAGAGGCTTGAATGGGATGTTCTGGTTGCATCTTCGAGCGCGGCCGGAGGACTGAGAATGACGGTTCACGGTCTCGTTTACGATATGACCGTCAGAGCTGCAAGGGAAGCAGCACTTGGAGCTGGTGGGGTTATAAAGTTAGTTACGGCCGGCAAGCTTGCCCAGAGAGACTTGAAAAGAATTGAGGAAGCCGCTCCAAAGTTGATACTTCTTGCTGGTGGAGTCGATTATGGTGAAAGGGAGACAGTCATTCACAATGCGCAGATCCTCAAGAATGCAGATCCCGAGATTCCAATAGTCTATGCTGGAAATGTTGAGGCAGCTGACGAAGTGTGTGAAATGATTTCGGGTAATGGAAGAGATGTTCACATAGTGGAAAATGTGTACCCAAGAATCGATGAGCTCAATGTCGAACCCACCAGGAAGATCATCAGGGAGGTCTTTTCGAGAAATATTGTGAAGGGTCCCGGAATGGAGAAGATTTACTCGTTGGTTGATAAGCCGGTTATTCCGACACCAGCGGCAGTCATGCTCGCGGCAGAACTCTTTTCTGATGTTCAGGGCGATGTGCTCGCTGTTGATATTGGGGGGGCGACCACGGATGTCGATTCAGTTACCGATGGAGATCCCGAAATTGAGTCTATACTGGCATCACCGGAACCAAGAGCAAAGAGGACCGTCGAAGGAGATCTCGGAATCTATGTGAATGCCCGTCACGTTATCGAGCATATTGGGAGAAGTGAGTTGGAAAAAGAATTTCCCGATCTGGAAAGCATTGTTGAGAATTTGACGCCTTACCCAAAGAACTCTGTCGATGAAGCCTTCTCTGTAAGACTTGCCACTTACTGTTTTGACTCTTCGATAAGAAGACATGCCGGAAGCATCAAACAGCTTTATGGGCCCACCGGAAGAATAGAAGTTGCTCATGGAAAGGATCTTACAGCTGTAAGATCGGTAGTCGGTACTGGTGGAATCCTGAGCAGATCGAGATTCTGCTCGAAGATCATGGAAAGCATTAGAACTCTTTCAGAGAAACACGAAAAGGAATTGCTGCCAAAAGCCGATGTAAAGCTATACAGAGATAAGGACTACACTTTCGGTGCGATTGGTCTAATATCGACCGTCGACTTTTCTTCTGCAAAGGATCTTCTGGAGAACTCTTTTGAAGAGCTTAGAAATTCCTGAACCACACTAATCTGGTTTTCTTGCAATTGACAAGCGTTTCCTTCGGATGATAGAATCTCCTTGAATGCGGGTGTAGCTCAGTTGGTAGAGCATCAGCTTCCCAAGCTGAGGGTCGCGGGTTCGAGTCCCGTCGCCCGCTCCATTCATAGAACGTCGTAGATCAGAAGACTCGCTTGTCCCAATTCGCGAAACTCTTTATACTTAAGTTGCACTTCGCTCTCCAGGGTTTCTCCAAGACCTTTGATTCCCTTTCTGATAATTGGTTCGAAAGTAATATGGAGTTCACTCACCAACCCTTTATCTGCAAACCGGTCGAATGTTTCTGCTCCTCCAATGAGACAGACTTCTTCATAACCTTTTTTCTCAAGTTCTTCCAGGATGTTTTCCGGCGTCGCTGAGCTAAAAAACAGATTGTCGGAGCCTTCGAAATTGTCTGGAGTTCTTGTCAGAACGATGTTCAGCCTTCCTGGAAGCGCCTTTCCGATAGCATCGTAGGTTTTTCTGCCCATAATAACTACGCCGACCCTTGAAGTAAGGGATTTGAAGTAACTCTTGTCTTCTTTTGATGTCCACTCCGTTCTGTCTTCGTTGGAGAGAGATATCTTTCCGTTTACCGTACTCGCAAACACAGCTATTATCTTCAGTTCTCGCACCTCCCTCTTCACAGTTTTCAAAGTTCTTCCAGAGTATTCTATCTTTTTTTCTCCCTCCAGGCAACATTTAGGAGTCAGTTTAATCAGGATATGTTATTCTTCTTAAGATAGGAGTGTGAAGGACATCAAGAGGATTTTCGGAATAGTTTTTGTTTCTCTTTTGCTCATTTTGGCAGCTGCCTGCAGTGACGGCGGAAATTACTCTGTTTTTATAAGGCGAATAGACTGCAAAGGCTCGATCTGCAACATAGATTTGAATATATCGGCACCAGGCAGAGAGCTCCCTCAGTTTCTTGTGACAATCGGTCGTCCACCGGTCGATGGGAATGACGGGTTGAAATTCAGAGGAACTGAGGCTTCGTTTGAATTGAAGGAGCAGGGAACTCATTCGATATATGTAACTTTGATTGAGGGTAAGAGATTTTTGACGACTCCGGTCTCGGCTAAGGTGACCGTCAATCTTGAACCACCGGGCAGGCCAGCCGTACGGTGGAGTCTCGCGCAAGGATTACTGACCCTCGTTGTCAGAGCAGAGGATTCCGAAAAGGTAACTGACTATCGAATCCTGGTAAATGGTGAATCTTTCAGATCAACTAGCGGCGTGTTTTCTGTCCGCGTGGAGAGAGATACGAAGTATATTGTCCAGGCGTTCTCAATGTCCGATACGATAAGCTCTGAACCTGCAATTGTTGATCTTGAGCTTTCGGAGGACTTTGCTCCGGAAGTGAAGCTCTTCTTCGCCCTTCCGTATAGAGGAGAGGCAATACAAGTCGAGATCCGCGACGACTGGGACAGTCCTGAAGAGCTTGAGATAATAGCCTTCGCTCAAGAGAGTGGAATTCCCCTTCTTTTTGATGGAGCAAGGTTGATACCGGAGATCCCTATTCCGGAGCGCACAAACACCCTGGTCCTTAGAGTAAGCGATTCTTCTGGCAACACAACCGAAGTAACGAGACAATTGACGGTTGTTAGAAATACTTCCCGCGATCTTCCCGAGCTCTATATTGAGGAAGGAACCATAAGAAACGCAAGGTGGACCACTTCAGAAGGTCTGGTTGAACTTCAGAGATACAGGGACGGCGAGTGGATCACTCTCTCCAGCCACGATTCTGAAGAGAAATCGTCGATAATTTCAAAGGACAGCATATCTGAAAATGGTGATCTTTACAGAATCGCCTTCACTTCCGAAAGCGAGATTTACATGCCTTCTGTTCCGGTTTTTGCTAAAGAGAGTTTCTTCAGACGTTTCAGCACGGAGTACATCTCATCTTTCCTGGGAATGGATGCGCTGCTGGTAGGGGGAAACGATTACAGATTCTACGGGAATATTGTAGTAAGAGACAATTCGGTCATGAGAGTCGAATCGGGTTCTTCTCTTACTATTCCGAAGGGAAACACTCTGCTAGTGAGTGGAGTCCTCGATCTGGAAGGTTGGAAGGAAAGGATTTCAGTAAATCCGGGAGGTTCTTCTGGAACCATAGAAGTTACGAACAACGGCGTCTTGATTGCTAGAAGCGTGGATTTTAACAATTCGAGAGTACTGGTAGAAGGAGCCGCAGTAGTAGTATTTGATGACTGCACATTCTCAGGTGGTTTGAAGATCAACGGAGCCAGAACAGTTCAGATATACAATAGCCTAATCGATGGAGAAATCCTCGTCGAAAACGTCAGAGAGCTTCTGGTTCACCTCAGCGAGTTCTCTGGAAAAGATCTTACCTACAGTAATTTGGGCTCGGCCTTACTTTCAAGGAGTACATTTGGTTCGCAGTCAATTGTGGTCATGCACTCGCGCGTTGAAGCGGTCGGTTCGCTTTTCGAATCCGGGGAAATTGAAATCAACAAGACGTCTAGTCTGTCACTGGCAGGGAGTTCAATAAGGGATACTGAAATCGAGATCTCAGGAGCATCCTCGTTGCACTTTGAAGAACTGGAGATAGCCGGGCAGGTTATGATAGACCTTAAGGGACTTTCGAGACTTAGTATTCAAGAAGATGCCAAAGAAATTATCGAGATCATCTCAGACGCAAAATCTTCCGTTAAGGTGTACTGACCATGGGGATGAAATTTCGTGATTTTGATCCTGGAATTCTTGGGTCTCTCGATCTTGACCTTACCTCTCTTCATGCTCGTATCAATCACGGGACTCTGTTGCTATCGTGGTTCACTAACCCTCCTAAAGGCTCAAGGAAAGCACTCGAATTGGGTTCTGGCAGCGGAGTAATTTCGATCTATCTGGCAAAGGTATTTGGACTGTCAGTAACTGGTCTGGAGATTGATAGAGATCTTTACGACGTGTCAGTCAAGAACGCTCGCGCCAATTGCACCGAAGAGCTTACCAGTTTCATAAACTGCGACATCAGGACATATTCTGGCGAGAACAGAGGAGAGATCTTTGATCTAGTTGTAGCCAATCCCCCTCATTATGTTCATTCCGGTCTCGAAAGTCCAGACGAAAAAAGAAACATTGCAAGACGAATTGACCAGGATTCTGCAAGAGTGTTTGCCTCTGCCGCGGGTAGTTTTCTAAAGAACAGAGGAGCGTTCTTTTTTTTGTTGCATCCGAGGGACTTGACAAAATGGGCACGTCTTCTGGAGGATGAAGGACTGGGAATTCATAGATTGAGATTTGCGTACGGGTCTTTCGAAAAACAGGCACAGTTGGTTCTATTAAGCGGGAGAAAGGGCTCATCATCTGAAATTGTTGTAGAACCGCCCATAAGAATGAGGTGAAGATATGTTTGTAAGTATAGAAGGAATTGACGGATGTGGAAAAACCACTCAGATCAAACTTTTGGCTGAGTATCTCAGTCAATTAGGTGTGGAGTTCACTATAGTCAGAGAACCCGGTGGAACAAGCGCAGGCGAGGAGATCCGGCAGATGCTGCTTCATAAGGACTTCCGCTTGTGTCCAGAGTCTGAGCTGCTTCTATTCATGGCGGCACGGGCACAGATAGTTAGGGAGGTTATAAGACCTGCTCTGGAGAGCGGTAGATTGGTGATAGCAGATCGATTCATGGATTCATCGGTTGCCTATCAGGGAGTTGGTAGGGATCTCGGACAGAAAGTCGTCGAGTTCATGAATTCATTTGCCGTGGGTAACACGGTCCCGGATATTACTTTATACATTGATGTGCCGGCAGATGTAGCAATGTCGCGGATGAGAAAAGAAAAGAAAAATGATAAAATAGAAGTGGAAAGTTTAGAGTTTTTCGAAAGAGTAAGAAAAGGATATGAGAGGTTGATGGCAGAAAATCACAAGAGATTCGTTGTCATAGATGGAAGAAAGTCTGAAGAGCAAGTGCATGAAGATATCAGGAATTCTTTATCGGTTTTAACAGAGAGCGAAAGCCAAACAGGAGGTGACTAGAATGTATTTCGACAAGTTTTCCGAAGGCGCTGCCCAGGTCTTTGTGACAGCCCAGGACGAGGCCAGAAGTCTCGGCCACCCTTATGTTGGAACTGAACACCTCCTTCTAGCGATCATAAAAGTCGAAAATGAGCAAACAACTAGGATTCTGAGAAACTACTCGATCACATACGAGAGAATCTCCAGAGAAGTTACTTCGATGGTTGGGACTAACGTACATCAGTCTGTAGTCGGAGCCCCGCAGATGACACCCAGAGCAAGACGAGTTATCGAGCTGGCAAATGATGAATCGAAAATGCTTGGTCAAGACAAGATTGATGTGGAACACATAATGCTCGGGATCGTTCGCGAAGGAGAAGGTATCGCAGCCCACATATTGAAACAAATGGGAGTAAACCTATCGCAGCTGAGAAGAGAGATTATCGAAAACATAACAGGTGACTGGGAAGAAGGAGGCGAACAGCCCGAGAATGTCTTTGTCCAGCAGAGCCCTACTATGAGCTCCGCAATCAAGCAGCTGGAAGGTTTTGGCACGGATCTTACTGCAATGGCCAAGGCTGGTAAGCTAGATCCAATAGTCGGTAGAGAGATTGAAAGACAGAGGCTGATGGAGGTTCTTTCAAGACGGAAGAAGAACAATCCTGTTTTGATAGGAGAACCTGGAGTCGGGAAAACGGCAATCGTTGAGGGACTTGCACAAATGATTGTTGATGAAGAGGTTCCCGAGACACTCAAGAACAAGGTGATTTTTGCACTGGATGTTGCTTCACTAATAGCCGGGACGAAGTACAGAGGTGAATTTGAGAAGAGGCTGAAAAAGCTCATCCATGTAGTAAAGTCCAACGGAAACATCATTTTGTTCATAGATGAAGTCCATACGATAGTTGGAGCAGGTTCAGCTGAAGGCGCCGTCGATGCCGCCAATATTTTGAAGCCGGCTCTTGCAAGCGGAGAGATAAGATGCATAGGATCGACGACCCCTGATGAGTACAGAAAGTACATAGAAAAAGATGCCGCTCTGGAAAGAAGATTTCAGAAGATCTACGTAACCGAGCCCACTCCGGAACAGTCGGTGGAGATTCTGAAAGGCATAAGGCACAAGTATGAACTTCACCACAAGGTGCGCTACACAGAAAAGGGTCTGGAGGCTGCTGTAACATTGTCGCACAGATATGTCTCCGACAGATTCCTCCCAGACAAAGCGATAGATATTATTGACGAGGCGGGTTCAAGGGCAAGATTGCAAAAGCTCACGATACCCGACGAGTTGAAAAAGATGCAGGGTGATATTGAAGTCCTGAAGATAAAGAGAGAGACTGCTGCGGCCGATCAGGAGTATGAAAAGGCTGCCCAGCTGAAGGAAAAAGAGCGTCTGATACAGCAGAAGTATAGGGATGGTTATAGCGAATGGAGAAACAGGGTCGATTCTGAGATAGTCACCCTCGATGACGATGAAGTCGCAGAAATCGTTTCAAACTGGACAGGAATACCGCTCAGAAAGCTTGAAGAGACCGACAGTGAAAAGCTTCTTACACTGGAAACTGCTCTGCATGAGAGGATAGTCTCTCAGGAAGAAGCCATTTCGGCGGTAGCCAAATCGATAAGGCGTGCAAGAAGCGGATTGAAGGATCCTCACAGACCGATTGGAGCTTTCCTTTTCCTTGGCCCCACAGGCGTGGGGAAGACCGAGTTAGCAAAGGCTCTTGCCGAGTATCTTTTTGGCGAGGATAAGGCGCTTGTCAGATTTGACATGTCGGAGTACATGGAAAGATTTTCTGTCTCAAGATTGATTGGGGCGCCGCCGGGTTACGTAGGCTACGATGAGGGAGGCACCTTGACGGAGAGAATCAGGAAGAGGCCATTTTCAGTAATACTGTTCGACGAGATCGAGAAGGCCCATCCTGATATTTTCAACATCTTGCTCCAGATAATGGATGATGGCAGACTCACCGATTCGCAGGGTAGACAGGTTGATTTCAGGAACACAATAGTGATAATGACCAGCAATCTTGGCGGAGAATTCATAAATAAAACCAAGTCTTCTATTGGTTTCGTAGAATCGATTCGTGAAGAGAAGGAATATGAGGCTATGAAGACCTCGGTACTTGAGGAAGTGAAGCGGACTTTCAGGCCTGAGTTTCTCAACAGGCTCGACGAGGTAGTGGTCTTCCATCAGTTGACCAAGCCTCAAATCAAGTCGATAATCGATATACTGATGAACGACATGAGAAAGAGGCTGAAGGAGAAGCATTTGAAGCTGGTCCTGTCGGAATCCGCCCAGGATTTCCTTGTGGAAGAAGGGTTCAACCCCGTCTATGGAGCGCGCCCACTGAAGAGAGCTATTCAGAAGTATGTTGAGGATCCTCTCTCTGAAGAGCTTCTCAGAGGAAGGTTCCAGGAAGGAGATCTCATTACCGCAGAGGTTGACAATAGGATTCTGGTTTTCAAGAAGAAAAAAGATGAAAAAACTGAAGTTAAGGCAGTGACCTAATAATCAATTCCGAACGATATTGAAGGGGGGCGGTTTCAAGCCCCCCTTAATGAAATATCGGGCCTTTTACACGACAGTCAAAGCAAGATAGTGGGGTTCGTCTATGAAAAAGAAGAGAAGCTATGTTTGTGATGTTTGCGGCTATGAGTCTCCCGCATGGTTTGGTCGATGTCCGGCCTGCAACGAATGGAATACTGCGATCGCTTTTGCAGCCGAAAGCGATCAGGAGGAGAGAGCCACCGCTGCTGAATTTGAAGCAAAGCCACTTTCAGAAATTGACGGCGATGAATCTTTGCGAATGGATACTCGAATCGAAGAACTGAATAGATCTCTTGGCGGAGGTATTGTCCCGGGGAGTGCAATTCTAGTCAGTGGAGAGCCCGGAATAGGAAAATCAACTCTCATGCTCCAGCTCTCCGATCTAATCGCAGGAGAAAAGCCTGTTCTGTATATATCGGGAGAAGAATCTGTTCGCCAGCTGAGATTGAGAGCCGAGAGACTTCATCTCTTAAACAAGGAGCGAGTCGAAGTTGTTTCGGCTAATGATATAGACTCTCTGAAAGCTTCGGGAATTGACAAATACGGCATGGTCGTGGTCGATTCATTGCAAACGATAAGGATGTCCAGCGCACCTTCCTTGCCAGGCTCTGTAGTGCAGGTGAGAGAATGTGCAAATATGCTTGTCTCTTTGGCCAAATCATCGGACATTCCGTTTTTAATGGTGTCTCACATAACCAAAGGAGGGCAAATTGCAGGACCGAAGCTCGTTGAACATCTTGTCGATACGGTACTGTACTTTGAATCGAGCAAGACGGGATACAGGTTCTTGAGAACTGTGAAAAACCGGTTTGGCCCATCCGATGAGATTGCAGTCTTCGAAATGACCTCGGAAGGGTTGCGTGAAGTATCCGACATTAGCAGTCTTTTTGTGGAAGATTATACAAGCGCGCCAGGCAATGTGGTCTCAGTAATCTATGAGGGTTCGAGGGCATTTCTAATAGAAGTCCAGGCGTTGGTTTCTAAACCGGTTTATGGAACTCCCAGGCGACTTGCGTCTGGAGTGCCTCTTGAAAGGCTTCTTCTTGTTACCGCGGTGCTGACGAAGAGAGCTGGAATACCTCTAGACAGTCTTGATCTCTATCTGAACGTTGCCGGAGGACTCCAAATAGAGGATACTGGTGTTGACCTGGCTATTGCCGCCGCTTTGGTTTCTTCTTATTCGGACATCTCAATACCTGAAGGCATAGCCTTCTTCGGTGAGATTGGACTGGACGGAACTGTGCGTTCCGTTTCTTCGACAGAGAGAAGAGTCGAAAGGGCCAAAAAATCCTCTTTCTCAAGAATAGCTGCGCCAGAGGGAAGAAATGGTATAAAAGATGTAAAGCAACTATTGAAAATCATCGGAGGTATGAAGAGTGGAAAGGAGTGAACTTATAGAAAAGATCAAGAAGATTGCCCCGGGAACTCCGCTTCGCCACGCTCTCGATGATATTCAGGATGCGAGCGTGGGAGGCCTAATATTCTTTGTTGACGATTACAAGAAGTACGGCCAGCTGATGCAAATAGGGTTTCTTCTAAACTGCCAGTTCAATCCAAACAAACTATATGAGCTTGCCAAGATGGATGGAGCAATTGTTGTTGATGATGACCTTACAACAATAGTTGGTGCGAATGTTCAGTTGATTCCCGATCACACTATTCCCACTAATCAAACAGGTATGAGACACCGAGCCGCGGAGAGAATGGCTAAAGAAACCGGCAGGATGCTGGTTGCTGTATCAAAGAGAAGGAACACAATGACAATCTTCCTTGGAGATTACGTCTACACTTTGAACAGCGTCGAGACTCTTACATCAAAGATCACACAGACTATTAGGACCGCGGAGAAGTACAAAGAAGCCTTTATTGAGGCCTTACAGGGGATAGAGTTCATGGAGCGCGCCGGTTCACTCACTCTTTTTGATGTAGTGAAGACTATTCAGAAGGGATTGATGGTTGTACTGATATGCGAGGAGGCAGAGTTCACGATTGCCGAGCTTGGTAACCATGGCAGATTTCCCGCAATGCAGCTTGCCGAGATTCTCGTGAATGTTAATGAAGAAATAGAGAATCTCATTCTGGATTTCAGTGAGGAGTTAGTCGATCAGGATAATCTGGAAGAAGTCTACGAAAAGATGAAGAGCCTAAGTGAGAGGGAAATAAGCAGCTTTGGAGTTGTACTTAGGCATATGGGATACGAAATAAATACTGCCTCTCAGGCAGTGGAGTACTTCATACGGTCTAGAGGAATCCGTTTTGCCAGACATATCCCCAGAATACCTCTGCAGGTCGCCATAAACCTGGGGAAGGAGTTCGGCACCTTCTCAAATCTTCTTGAGAGTACTGAGGATGAGCTTAAAGACGTAGATGGAATCGGCGAAAAACGAGCCTCGGCAATAAGACACGCAATTGATGTTTACAAGAAATCCGGCGAAATCACAATTCCAGGTTTCTAAGCTCCTTTGTCAGATCCCTGAGTTCTTTCCTGGATATCCTCTGTGGGACTCCTTTGTCCATGATCAATTCCCCTGAGTTCCAAACTTTCTCAAAATTCGTGTCAAACGAGGACTTCAGAATCAATTGAAGTGTTGTGGGCAGACGAGGGTCAAATTTCTCGAGATCCAGAGACGACTTTGACAGAATAAGATCGGCCGAGTAGCCTTCCTTAAGCACTCCGGTTCGTTTTCCGAAGAATCTTTGAAACAACTTATAGTTGTTGTCAAAAAGCGTTTTCCTTATCTCATAGTCGATAACGGAATTCTCAAAGCCCCTGTGGTAACGTTCAGTTAGAAGAACTTCTTTGGCCTCTCCCAACATGTCAGATCCGACAAATCCAGTGCCTATACAGACCTGCATCCCCCTTCCGAGGAGGTCTGCTATGTTTGGCTTGAAGGTTCCCGCATACATTTCGGATCTCAGTGATTTCGTGACGAAGATTCTCCTTGAAGAGATTATGTCCATATCGGTCTCGCTGAGGTTTCCGCCGTAAATAACTCCACATTCAGGGACGAGTATCCCGTTCTTCAGCAGTCTTTCGACAAGGCTTTCTCCCCATTTGAAAAGGCAAATCTCATTATCCTGCTTCATGTCGAATATGAACAGATTCAAGTTCATCCCTTTTTCGTAGAGACTCCTGAGTTTGAAAAGAGCTTCTTCGCCGTAGGTGGCAAGTCCACTTACATAAGCAATAGGGCAGAAAGAAGAGTCACGAGAGACATTCTCCCAGCGCGCGGAAACCTCATCTATTGTCTCATCAGTCAATACAGGTCCGACGGCGAGATAAACACCATACTTCTGTGAAAGCTGTCTGTAAAACGCCGGGTCGATATCAGGATGATCAATTACCGGACCGCTGATCGCAACTGAACCGCTTCTTATTGACTTCAATACGGCTATTTCGGCAGAAATCCTGACAAGAGAAGAATTGACCTCACTCGTGCCTGATTTAAGCAGATTGCCGAAGAAATTCCTTCCTGTTTGCGCATCTTTCAGAAGTCTCAAGGGGTACGAAGAAATACTTGAATACATACTGTAATGAGCATTAAAGATTGAAGGCAGAAGGATGCCCTTCTCGCCGTCAACTATCTCTTCATCCTCCTGGATGCTGTACTCTCTCCTCGGTCCTACGAAAGTAATCTCCCCATTCTCAAATCTAATCAGAGCATCATCCACAAGAGGGTTCTTTAGATCATTTGTGAATGCCAAAACGTTGGTTACGATCATCTGGAACCACCTCTTCTTGATTTGAAGTAAGATCTGACAACGTAAGTCTCGAAACTCATAAGTTTAGGGATAATCTTCAGCCGCTTCCCCGGTTCTTGAACTATCCTGTATAGCCATTCAAGTCCGGCCTTTTGCATCCACAAAGGGGCTCTCTTCAGATCGCCGGAAATAACATCAAAAGATCCCCCGACACCCATCAGAACACCCGCATGAAGCTTATCAATGTTTTCCGCAATCCAAATATCTTGTTTAGGAACGCCCATACCAACAAATATAATATCCGCAGATGAAGAATTTATTTCTGAGACGATTGTATCACTTTCCTCTTGCTTGAAGAAGCCGCTGTGATACCCCGCAATATCGATTAGTGGAAATCTTTGTTTCAGTTTTTCAGTGGTCTTTGTAACAATGTTCTCCTTCGAGCCCAAAAGGAATATCCTTAAACCAGTTTCAGAAGACAGCTCACAGATCTTGAGCATCAGATCAATTCCGGGGACCCTTTCCACTCTTTTTTTCGAAATGAGTCTAATTGCTTTCAGGACTCCACTCCCATCAGGCACAACATAGTTCACAGTCTCAAGGGCATTCTTGTATTCCAAGTTGTGGATGTATTCATATGCGATCAAAGCATTCAAGGTGAGTACGTGTGATCTTAAGCCTGATTGTGTTCGCTGAATAAGCTCATTGGCCGCAGAAATCAGGGTTGTTTCCTGAAGATCAAAATCGAGAAATCTCAACCGAACACCTCCACACTTGGAAAAGTACAGCGAGCGCAGTATTCAACGAAAAGAGGAAGGCTTAGCCTTCCTCTGGTGCCGAGGGCGGGAATCGAACCCGCACGGGGCTCTCAACCCCAGCGGATTTTGAGTCCGCCGCGTCTGCCAGTTCCACCACCTCGGCCAGCAATAAAACTTTACCATCAATGATTATTGGTGTCAACGAGTCACAGGAAGGAGCACTCCCGAAAGCTCTATTTCAGTGAAGGAAGCCTTCTTCATCTCTGGTTGAGCAGTTCTTTCAGAGGAAAGCAGAACTCCGGCATTCCCGAAGCCCAGGGACCTATGTCGTAAGGCTGAAAGCATACACACAGACTTCCCGCCTTCAGGTAGAAGAGCTGATCCGACGTAACTCCGTCGAAGTAATCTGGCCAAAGATCCTCGCGCTTTGCAATCTCTGACTTTATTAACTCATTCAATGCATCTTCAACGGCCCTATTGCCGAGAATATTGTGCAAAGCCACAAGTCGAGACTTCGACAAATCAATATTGTATGTTCTTCTCGATGCATTGGGATGTGCCCCGCCCGTGAATTCGCTGAAGACCATATCCAAGGTTAGAATTCCGTCGCTCACATATGCTGAGTAGACTACATAGACATCGAAAGTCCTGAAGGGCCATTCAGATGTCTTCGATTCCTCAAAGGCCTTTCTGGCCATCTCTTCGATTTCACTTCTATATTGAGCGATTTCCGATTCCAGAGTTGCATTCAAATAGTCCTGAAACGGCTTATCCTTCAATCCGCTGATAGAAGGCACCTGAATATTAACGACACAGATGTCTGAATCCTCAATTATCTGCTTTCCGAGAACGGAAATCAGATCTCCTCGGGAAACAAATACCTGCTCAGGAAGATCCTGTGTGAAAGAAAAGGCAGTAACAAGAACCAGTAAGAGATAGCCAGCAATCAACAATTTACGCATATAATCCCCTCCTCGTAATTGCACGTAACGAAAGAATCAGTTGTTGTTTCCGATGTCCTGCAAATAGAGTCGCTCTTAACAAGATGATATCACCGATGTTATCCGTTTGGTTGCGAATGAAAGTAGTTCACTTATAGCATTTAGAAATCTCTTCTCCCAAGACGTTTCGATTTTCGGGGCGCTCTGTTGGAACTTTCTCGCTCATCTTCTGCGCGCTTCGTGCATAAGTTTGGTAGATGTCTGCTCCACACCCAGAATTATTTCTCGGCAAGATGTCTTCAGAATGCCAGATTAAGAGCAATGGGTCTCTTATGCTCTCGGCGACAAGATTTCCTGCTTTGGCTTCCATGAGTTGAGAGTCGGCGAAAAAACTGCATTCCGATGCTATGATTTAGCAGGGGGTGATTGTATTGATTCCGGAAATAACCCTTGATATGGTGAGGGTAACTGAAGCGGCGGCTTTGTTCTCTAGTGTCTATCTGGGTCGAGGTAATAAGGAAGCTGTTGATCAAAGAGCTGTCGACGCAATGAGGGGGATTCTCGATCTTCTTGAGATGAAAGGAACAATCGTTATTGGCGAAGGAGAGAAGGACCAGGCGCCAATGCTGGCTGCGGGAGAACATGTAGGCAAATGGAGTGACGACGATCCCGAAGTACTCATAGCAGTCGATCCCGTTGATGGTACGCGACTGGTGGCAAATGGAAGGTCAAATGCATTAAGCGTCATCGCGGCGACTGAAGGAGGGAAAATCGCTCCTCTTCCGACTTACTATGTGGACAAGCTGGCCGTTGGAAAGGAACTTGCTGGCAATCTTGATATAGAAGCAACTCCACGAGAAAACCTGCGTATTGCTGCTGCAATTCTTGGCGTAAAAGTGTCTGAACTGACCGTCACTATGCTGGACAGAGAGAGGAATTATCCTCTGGTCGAGGCAGTAAGAACTGTAGGAGCCAGAATCAGGCTGATAAATGATGGAGATATTGCTGCCGCAATCGCGACTGCTCTGCCAGATGGAGGAACGGAGATATACATGGGAATAGGAGGGTCTCCCGAAGCCGTTCTCGCTGCCTCTGCGCTTCAGTGCATGGGGGGAGAAATTCAGGTGAAATGCTGGCCAAGGGATTCCGGCGAGATTGAAAAGGTCAATAATTCGTCTTTTGAACTCGATCGAGTCTACGGAACAAAGGATCTTATAGATGGCGAGGAAGTTGTCTTCAGTGCAACCGGGATTACTGATGGTTCATTCTTGAAGGGTGTACGATTTACACATAATCAGGCAATAACCGATTCAATTGCAATGCGATCAAGCACAAGAACTGTGAGAAGAATAAGGGCGTACCATGAGATCGCCTACAAAACAATCACAACAAAATCCGGAGGTGAGGTCTTCATATTCAACAGTTTGCTGGGAAAGAGGATGTAGAACAATCCTCCGATTCTAGTAGATAAAGCGAGAAAGAGATCCTTTCCCGTTGATCCGTGCAGTCTTGCTTCTAAAGTTTACATCTCAATACGTGACAGCCTTCGGGTTGGAAATTGAATCAAGTATGAAGGGAACGAATTCCTGAAGTCGATAAGTGATTCAAGAGATATGCTTCAACCAGAGTTTGGTGCACCAAAACCTCAACCTTTCTCGAGGAAGAGTCTGCCTGACAAGAGCCCAAAGAGATGGCAGTCTCTGCCGCCCGGTTTGTCCGGTAGCAGGGAAGGTGCATCACACCCTTAATTGCCGCATGGCGAATGAATTAAGTGTTGTTCGTCGCTTGTGAAGATGCCGAGAAAGACGAGAAATGGCGAGCTTCCTGAATAATCTCCTTTGTGTTTTTAAGATGTCTAATCAATGCGTTCAACCTCCAATTTGATCTATCTATTTTTAGTTTGATTTTTACGGAAAGCGTTTGATTCAATAAATCTTGTAGCTTCTCCGAGAGAATCTGTGCGTCTTGAAGTGCTATAATAACCGCAATTGGCGGAGGTAAGTGGCGTGATCTGCATTTTGGTTAACGATGTTGATTTTGAAACAGCGGTATCTCCGGTTGAAAGCGCTCTGGAGATGGTAGGTGTCGAGTTCAAAACCTGGAAAACCTTTTTGAAGGGGTTTCCTGAAGATGAATTCCGCTGCGATGGGCTGGTCCTTACGGGCGGTTTTTCGATGAGCGGGTATTTCGAAGGAGTTGTGCCGACGCTAGGTGCCGCTTATGTAAAGAGTTTTCCTGGTCCCGTTTTAGGAATTTGTCTGGGAATGCAGATATTGGCCCGGCTATCTGAGGAATCACTTGTAGTATCCAGAGAGCTTGGAGTCTCAAGGATTCGGCTAAGTAACTCATGCCAGCTCTTCTCTGGAATGAAGCGCGAAGTTGAAGCATATCAACGACACAACTATGGTCTTCCCTATGTTCCCTTAGGGTACGAACAGATTGCGTGGGGAGACGCGACTTTTATCCAGGGAATTGCCTCTCAGGATGGTACGAGATTTGGTGTCCAGTTTCATCCCGAAGAAACCGCACTTGGCTCAGAGGAGGAGTTGCTGGGAATTTTCTATAACTTCTCCAGGATCGTTTGTTCCCATTGAGGAATGATTGGGGAGGAGAAAATGAAAATAGGAATTATCGGAGTAGGAAACATAGGCAGCATTTTTGCAGGTAGGCTCCTTGGAGAACTAAAGGATCTCGATAGACTATATTTGCATGATCGAAATCAGGAGCGCCTTTCAAACTATTCGGGAGAAGACGACAGAGTCAGAATTGCTTCGAGCCCGGATGAAGTTTTGTCGAACTGTACTCATGTGATCATTGCTGTTAAACCTCAGGATTGCCTGGAGCTATTCTCGGAGATAATTAACGGCAAGAACTCTTGCCCTATTATTATAAGCACAATCACAGGGATAGAAATCAATCTGATTTCTGAAAAGACCGGTTTGGAGAAGATCGCCAGAATCATGCCAAATGTTCCGAGTGCTATTGGCCGTGGAGTTACGGGTTTTGTCTGCTCGAACTCACTGACTGGAAGTGACAAGAGAGACGTTGAGAGAATTCTTCTGACGATGGGCGATATTGTTGAGGTCCGTGAAAAGGATCTAGCCGCAGTAACCGCTTTGAGCGGGAGTGGACCGGCCTTTGTTTTTGTTATAGTAGAGTCTTTGATAGACGTAGGTTTGAAGATGGGACTATCCTACGACGTTGCGAGAGAATTGATTCTTGGCACTCTGGGAGGGTCTGTCGAGCTGCTGAAGGTGAAGGGCAATCACCCAGGCGAGTTCCGTCATCTTGTTACCTCACCGGGGGGGACAACCATCGAGGGAATTTACTCGCTGGAAAGAGAAGGATTGAGAGGTACCATAATGAAGGCGTTGTTTGACACTTATCTTAGAGCTAAAGAGATAAACTCGGAGCTGGAGGTGACCAATGACAGATCTTCTCGATAAAGGTGAGAAAGTGAAAGCGGCCTCTAGAAAGCTTAGGTTGCTCAATACAGAAGAGAAGAATGGAGCGATCTTGCGTATCTCCCGAGAACTCGAAACTCAGAGAGAGAAGATCCTTCAGGCCAATTCCATTGATGTTGAGAATTCAAGAAATAAGGGAATGAAGGAGTCTCTTATAGATAGACTCTCCCTTTCTGAAGATCGGATCGCGAAGATGATCGAATCATGCGAGAATGTCGCCGCTCTGCCAGATCCGGTTGGTGAAATAGAAACCTCATGGGTTCAGAAAGACGGGCTCCTTATTTCAAAAGAGAGAGTTCCGATCGGGGCGATAGGCATGATATATGAGTCTAGACCGAACGTAACCGTCGACGCCTCCATACTCGCGATTAAGTCCGGTAATTCCGTCCTTCTAAAAGGAGGAAGCGATGCAATTAACTCAAACAAGGCAATCGTTTCCGCAATAAAGACGGCCCTTACTTCGTCGGGACTTCCAGACTGCTCGGTGGAGCTGATTGAAGACACGACTCATGAAGCGGTGGAAGAGATGCTGAAAATGAATCAGTATCTATCTCTGATAATACCCAGGGGCGGCGCAGGGCTGATACAGTATGTAGTCAATAATTCGAGAATACCCGTAATAGAGACTGGAACGGGCAATTGCCACATATTCGTCGACTACAACGCTAATCTAGAAAAAGCAGTGGAAATAGTCGATAATTCAAAGACACAAAGACCTGGAACCTGTAATGCAGTTGAAACGCTTCTTGTTCATAAGGCGATTGCGGCTGAGTTTATCCCCCGTGTCGCGGAGGTCCTAACTGAAAAAGGTGTAGAGCTCAGAGGCTGTACTGAGTCCATAAGATATTGGAAAATGCTACCTGCAACTGAGGAGGACTATTCTACAGAGTATCTCGATCTCGTTCTGGCGGTGAAGATAGTCGAAGACGTAGAGGGCGCGGTATCGCATATCGAGAAATATTCAACGGGGCACTCTGAGGCCATCTTAACAAATGATTATGCCAACTCAAGATATTTTCTGAAAGCTGTGGATTCCGCCGCCGTTTATGTAAATGCATCAACTCGTTTCACAGACGGAGGAGAATTCGGATTTGGCAGTGAAATAGGTATAAGCACACAGAAACTTCACGCCCGTGGACCTTTTGGTCTTAAGGAACTCACCAGCTACAAGTACACTATACTGGGCGACAACCAGGTGAGAAAGTAATGTCGAGGATTGTTCTCAAGGTTGGTTCAAATTTGCTGGTAAGAAAGAATGGGGAAATTGACAAGAAGTATATAGCCGAGCTTGCGAGGGAAATTTCTATGCTCAAGGCTGACGATAATCAAGTTGTTTTAGTGTCTTCCGGCGCAAAGGCGGCCGGCTTTGGTTATCTTGAAGGAAGGAAACCGACCAGTGATCTCTACATGAAACAGGCCCTTTGTGCAGCGGGTCAGGTTCAGCTAATGAAGCTCTATGAAACAGTCTTTGGGCTCTTTGGGGAGAAGATAGCGCAGATTCTAGTAAACAGGGACGACTTCGGCGACAGAAAAAGGTTCCTTAACCTGAGAAACACTCTGATTGGACTCCTGGAGCTTGGACTGGTCCCTGTAGTCAATGAAAACGACACGACATCCACCGAGGAGATAATGTTTGGAGACAACGACATACTTGCGTCAATGTTTGCAATTGGATGGCAGGCAGATTTGCTTGTCCTGATGTCTACCGTCAAAGGAGTGGTGGGCGAGAATGGTGAAATTATCTCGATATTTGATGAGTCCAGGAGGCTGAAGAAGATTGAAAGCTCGTCGTGGGGTACTGGAGGTATAGATACCAAGATAAGAGCCGCACGGGCCGCATCTGCGAGTGGAATCAGGAGCTGCATATGCAACGGTAGAGAGCTCGGGCAGATTGAGGGTTTTGTTAAGGGTGGAGATATCGGTACTGTCTTCACTCCAATAGAGTCGCCTGGGGCGCGAAAGGCCTGGATTGGATTTCTATCGACTCCTAAGGGTGTAATCAAGATAAATCGGGGAGCCGAGGGAGCAATTAGAAGAGGGAAGAGCCTCCTTGCCGTAGGCGTGGAAGATGTTCATGGAGACTTCTCCGAGGGAGAAGTTGTAAGCATATCTTCGATAGAAGGCGAAGAGATTGCCAGAGGAATCTCAAACTTCAGTGCTCTTGAGGTCAAGAGAATCAGGGGAGTGAGGAGCGACAGAATACCGTCAGTACTGGGGCATGACTGCGCGAAAGTAGTAGTCCACATTGATAATTCTTATCGTATCTGACTATGTGTTCTTCATGACGAGCTTTTCACCATGCACTCTTCTTGAAGATCGTCACGAGATGCTTGGCAAGAAAATAGGAATGCTGATCGAAAATTACAATCAGACTGAAAACAGATTCTTGATCAAGTCACCGAGTCAATAGAGGATTTGGATCTACGCTGCCTTCGGACGGCTGGTTATGGCAACCTTTTAACCGAGGTCTGTCTATCCCGTTATATACTTTTGTTGAACAACTGCTGGAGGTGAAGTATGTATAGTTTTCCGGATAATCTTTACTCCGATGTGAGAGTCGAGGACGTTTCAAAGAGCGACATCATAGTTACTCTGGGGCGTACTGATAACATGAAAGAGCAGAAGTATGTCGCGGCCTTCATAAGGGTCTTTGATGGAGAAAGGTGGTACTATAGCTCGACTACGAATCTGGATTCCGTTCAAGAGGAACTGGATAGACTTGCCTGTCTGGCAAAGAAGAATCCCGATATCGAAGAAAACAGAATCGTTCGCAAGTTTGAAGTCAACAAGGGATCCTATTTGAGCTACGAAAAGGATGAAGATTTCTCCCAAGTCTCTCTCAGAGAGAAATTTGATTTGCTCTCTAGTTACTTCCCTCTCATTGGAGAGAGTGAGCTTGTGAAATTCTGGAGAGGTCAGTATATTGATCAGAGAGTTGTCAAGAGCTTCTTTTCAAGCAAAGGTGCTGATCTCACATTTGATTATCAACGTGTCGGCTTCAGACTGCTCTATCAGATGGTTTGTGGAGAAGAGCAATTCATGGATAGATTCGATCTGGCGGGAAATACGCTGGATGTGATTAAGGATCTCCACGAGGAAGTCGGGCAGACAGTCAAGACCTCTGAAGATTTCATAAGAAATGCCAAAGCCGTCACGCCAGGAAAATATCCGGTTATTCTGTCTCCTGAAGCTGCAGGTGTATTTGCCCATGAGAGTTTTGGACATAAGAGCGAAGCTGACTTCATGCTTGGAGACAGAACCATGATGGAAGAGTGGAAGATTGGGCGAAAAGTCGGAAGTGAAATACTCTCAATCATTGACGATGGAAACAAATCGGGAGTTGGGCATGTTGTATTCGATGACGAAGGAACGAAGGCGGTCGAAACTTACTTGATAAGAGACGGTTATCTGTCGGGCAGATTGCATAGCGCAGAAACGGCAGCTACCCTGGAAGAAGAATTGACGGGAAACGCCAGAGCTGTCAGCTTCGAGTATGAACCAGTAGTGAGGATGACAACAACTTTCATATCTCCCGGAGAATTGTCTTTAGAAGAACTTCTTTCCGAAATTAAGGATGGGATTTTTGTCGATTCCCTGAATCACGGGTCTGGAATGTCGACCTTTACGCTTGCACCAAACAGGGCTTACTTGATAAGAGAAGGAAAGATCACGGAGCCGGTGAAGATTTCCGTTGTGACCGGGAGCGTTTTCCAGACGTTGAACGAGATAGAAGGGCTTACTGAGGATTTCAGACTTCTCTCATTCTCTCTTGGAGGGTGTGGAAAGATGGAGCAGTATCCTCTTCCAGTTGGATTTGGCGGACCTTTTGTTCGAGTCCGTTCGCTTAACGTTCATTAAGGAGGTGCCATCTATGACAGAAGAGAAGCTGGTAGTCCATTATACAGAGAATGCGGTTAAAATAGTTCAGACTCGTGTAAGCTCACTGAGAAAAAAAGACATTCTGCGTACTTCTGTTCGGCTTTACGACGGTAAGTCGATGGGAGTTGCAGGTTCGCTTGGCGAATGCGATGAAAGAGAGCTGAATGCAAGAGCTAAACTGTCTCTGGAGCTGGGAATTCCTTATCCTTCCGAGGCGACGAGAGATCTGGAACGGGAGGAATGTGTCCAGTCCGATCTGCAAGACAGTGCGGAGCTGCTTGATGCAACGGAGGAGATTCTCGAAGAGCTAAGGACCGATCAACCCGAGTTTAGCTTCAGTCACATCTTCAGAAGTAGTAAGATTGAGTCTCAACTGAGAAACAATCTGGGCCTAGATCTCAAATCCTCGCGAGAATCGCTAAGTCTCTCACTCGTGATAAAAGACAAGAAATCATCGAATATTATCGATGCGATGACAGGTTACGAGGGCAGGAAGTTCCAGAAGGAGAGGTTTATTGAACTCACTAACATGATCTGTGAAGCCTACAAGAATCAGCTCGATGGAATCGAAGAGGGAGAATATCCGGTGGTGTTCATGTCAGACGATATCACCTACTACAAGAAACTATATGAGTCCCTAAATGGAATGTTGTTTGCAACAGGTGGATCGCTGTTTTCCGGGAAGACTGGTATGAAAGTCTTCTCTGATAAGGTCACGGTTTTGCAGACCAGAAATGTTTTGGACAGTTTCAATGAACCTTTCTTCGATTCGGAAGGAACGGTAAATGATGCCGATCGATTTGCCTTGATCGAAAACGGTGTAATAAGATCCCCTTATACAGATAAGAAAACGGCGTCCACTTTCAGCTTGCCTCTAACTGGCTCTGCCGGTGGAGAATTCGATGGTCTACCTGAACTTGGAATGCCGATGCTAAAGTTCTCTGAATCGGAAGAGACTATAGAGCAGCTCTTGAGAGGTCAGAAGGCTATCTTTGTTCTTATCGCCAGCGGCGGAGACTTCACTCAGGATGGTCACTTTGCGACTCCTGCCCAGCTGGCGTTCTTGTTTGATGGCGAGAGGTTCATAGGAAGACTGCCCGAGATCAGCATTTCTTCACATCTGTATGATATGTTTGGAAAAAACTTCCGAGGAGTTTCAAGGGATGACTTCCTTGGGCTCGAAAACGCAAAAATGACCGTTATGAACATGAAAGTGGAGAAGCTGTAGTGTTCTGGTTTGTGGATGAGGAGCGTCTCCTGCTGTTCTGGAAAACTGCGTTTTACGTCGAGACAGGAGGGGTTCGATGCACTCGATAGCTATACTTGGAGCCGGGATGATGGGGAACGTCCACGCGAGGGCTTACAGGGCCATGAATCAGACGAGTAACCTCTGGATAGTCGATCCGATCGCAAGCAGGGCAAGAGCGCTCGCGGAGAGTTGTGGAGCGGTTGTTGCCAGCTTTGACGAAGTCCTTGAAAAGGACGGCATAGATATTCTGGATATCTGCACGCCTACATTTACTCATAGGGAACTTGCCATCAGGGCATTGGAGTTTGGCAAACACGTTTTCTGTGAAAAGCCCGTCGCTCTAAAGTTGGAAGACGCCAGAGAAATGGAAGAGGCGGCTAAAGAGAGCGGCAAGAAGTTCATGGTAGGTCACGTCGTACGCTTCTTTCCGCAATATAGTGTGGTAAAGGAACTCTCAGTGGCAAGAGATATCGGTGAGATTATGATGGCGAGGCTTTACAGAGGTGGCTCTTTCCCATCTCATGGGATTAACAATTGGTTTGCGGATCCAGAAAAGAGCGGAGGCGTCTTTGTCGATCTTTCCATTCACGATTTCGATTTTCTTCGAACACTACTCGGTCGAGTGATCACTGTGGAAGCCAGGTCCTCCATGCTGAGTTCCAAGAAGAAGAAAAGCTCTTTCGATCATGGGATGGCAATTATGAAGTTCGAATCCGGTGCTCTGGCTCACGTTGAAGGCAGCTGGGCCGAGCCGTTCGGGATGCCTGTCAACTTCGGAACATTCTACGAGTTCGTCGGCACTAAGGGAATGATAACCAACAGCTACGAGAGAGAAACGACACTTAAGCTGCAAACCTCGATCGAGGGAAAACCAAAATACGCACAGGAAAATCCAGCTTATTTCGATCCGTACGCTGCTGAGCTGAAATCGTTCATGCTATCGGTTGATGAAGATAAGGAAGTGCCTGTGAACGGAAGAGAGGCCATCGAGTCGTTGAGAATCGCACTGGCGGCCAACCTGTCGGCAAGATTGCTCAGACCGGTCGAACTTTCGGAGGTGTACTGAGATGACGAAAATCGGGATTCTCGGTATTGCTCATATGCACGGTTACAGTTATGCGAGAACGCTGAATGGAATGAATAATGTCGAAATAACAGGGCTTTACGACGACGACAGATCCAGAATGAACAAAGCCTGCAAAGATCTTGGAATAAAGCCCTACGAACATCCCGAAGAACTCGTTGCCGAAAGCGACGGAGTGATAGTGACCAGTGAGAACTCGACTCACAGGAAGTACGTTGAGATCGCAGCCCTAAAGGGAAGACATGTTCTCTGCGAAAAGCCGATAGCGACAACCGTTAAAGACGCTGATGCAATGGTGAAGATCTGCAAGGAAAATAACGCTAAACTTCAGATGGCCTTTCCGGTTAGGTACAGCGCTTCTATCAGAAAGGCCAAAGAGATCATAAGGGCCGGTTCTCTGGGCGATATAATCAACCTTGTCGGAACTAACCATGGGAGAATGCCTGGCGGTTGGTTCACAAATCCCGAGCTAAGCGGAGGAGGAGCCGTGATGGATCATACCGTTCATGTGGTAGACATTGTGAGGTGGCTTCTTGACTGTGAATTCGCAACTGTCTACGCTACTTTCGGCACCCTGATACACGGTATTCAGGTCGAGGATTGTGGACTAGAGATGTTTAAGCTCTCGACGGGCCAGTACATGACATTAGACTGCAGCTGGTCGAGACCAAGGGCACACCCTTACTGGGGAGATGTTACGTTGCGCATTGTAGGAACAGAGGGAACTCTATTTCTGGACGTCTTCAATTCGAAAATCGAAGTCTATTCAAATGAAACTGGTTCAAGCTGGGAGAACTACGGTGATAATTTAGATCAACTGTTGATTGAGGAGTTTGTTGAAGTGCTCAAGTCAGGTAGAAACCCGTTTACGACAGGGGAAGATGGATTACAGGCCTTGAAGGTAGTTTGTTCTGCTTACAGGAGTTTTAGAGAGGGAAGAGAGACAGGGATTGCATAGCACCGTTCCAACGTTTTCTTCTCGGTTTTCAGCTCTGAGGTATAATCAATAAGAGATGAATGCAGTAATGAGGTGAGCTAATTGGAGCATCAGTACGATCGAAGAAAATTGGAGCGGGAGTTTGACAACCTTCCCGAGGCCTCCCCGATAGCAGACATCGACCCATTCAAGGGAGACATAATTGCTATGGTTGGAGCGCTTGCGCTTGACTATCTTGAGCTGGGTTTGGAAGACACTTTGCTGGACATTGGGACAGGTCGGGGAAGATGGGCTGTGGCTGCGAGTCCTTACTGCAAGAAAGTCATTGGAATAGATATAAGTAGAAGAATGTTGGAAGACGCCAGAATAAATGTGGCGAGTTCTGGTGTCGAAAATGTTGAATTCTTCAGGGGCTCCTTTGAGGACCCCTGTGAAGAGACGGATGTTTTTCGGAGAAATGTGAATAAGGTTGTCGCAATCTATTCTCTTCACCATCTTACTGATCCGATGAAGAAGCAGGCCGTCTCTGGTTTGTCAAAAATGCTGGTGAGACCCGGGAGAATCGTCATAGGTGATATTATGTGGTTCGACGATCCTGGTAAGCACAGGGATGCGTGGGACGAAGTATATTTCGACGACAGCGAAACAGATCACCCGGCGAGCATTTCATTTATGAGAGAAGTTTTCGAGGCCTGTGGCGCGAGTGAAATCGAGATTCTTCAGGTCCATCCGCTAGTGGGGTTGATATGTGCAACCTTTCTCTAGAATGATTCATGGTAAGTATGAGATGATTGGCAACCTGTTTACAGGAGTTAGCACGTAAAGAGTCTTAGTTAATGAAGTGCTTCGCTCGATGCGTAGCTGAGGGTTTTCCGTGACTTCTGGCAATAAGAGTACTTCAGGACTCGAAGTCTTCGGCTTATTCTTCAGATCGTTTCGAGCACAGGCCTTATTGAAGAACAGTGATAGTGATATCAGGCTACTCTTTGGTAGTAACCTTCTTCCCATACACTCCGGCTCCGGGATCAAATCCCCTCTTTCGGGCTATCTCTTCCACAGTTTTTTGAAGTACATTCATCATAGGAATCGATGCAAGCACCTCATCGAGGCCCTCGGAAGTAAATACGGTCTCAACGCTCTCCTCTCTTGAGTTAGAAAGAGTTATCAAGTCACACTTGTCAGAAATATCACTGTGGAGTTCCTTCATTAAGTCGTAAGTGGCTCCGGTTGGATTAAGAGTAAGGACCACTGGTTTGTCTATCAACAGCTCAACGGGGCCATGCCTGAAAGCGGCGCCTGTGTAGAATATCAAGCTGATTTTCGCAACTTCAGCAAACATTAGTCTTGCCATCCTGCCCACCCCGATTCCAAATCCTCTGGCCACAAGTATCCTCTCCCTGCTTTCAGAGAGGAGAGACGCGAGCCACGAGACATCAAGCGCGAGAGCTTCCTCCATCCTGGAAGGCAGTTTGGAGAAGTCCATCCGCCTTGCCGTCTTAGAAGCTGCGATTATCAGCATCAAAACCATACTATTTACAAAGGTCTTTGTGGCTCCCATTGATCTTTCGTCACCTGCATTGAGAAGGAAAACTCTATCATCAGGGAAATGCTTTGAGGCACTGCTCTGGCAGCTGTTTGTTATTAGTGCCATCCTTCGTAAGAGGTCCCTGTTGTCTTGGATGAATCTTATCAGTTCAGCGCTTTCCCCAGACTGGCTTATTAAGAAAATTGTTGTATATCTCTTGAGTAGTTCATCGGATGCATAAGAGATTATCTCGGACATCTCTGCGCTCACTGCGTCGATACCGGAGGATCTGAGATAGGAAGCGGCCACTTCCGCAGCGTGGAGAGACGCCCCCATTCCTGTGAATAAAACTCTATGAAAGTCCAGCCCCTCTGCTTTTGCGGAGGTAACGTCGGAAGTTGAGATAAGCTTTCTGACCGCTTCGGGTTGTTCCAACATATCCTTCATGAATTTCGACATTCAGACCATCCCTTCTTCGAATAATTCTGTGATCTCGGCATCGTGTTTGGCTCTACTCTATGAGTTTATCATCAAAGGGCAGTGTTTTGACTAACTGCCCGAATCGGTGCAATAATCATTGTGGAGGTGAAGATATGTCACTACTCAAAACAACGGATGGCACACAGATTTACTTTGAAGAACATGGAAGCGAGAAGAACGCACCGCTTCTAATACTAAACGGCATTATGATGTCAACCCCATCATGGTCAAGTTTCATTTCGGGTTTCTCCAAGCACTTCAGACTTATCTTGATGGACTTCAGAGATCAGGGCCGGTCAGAAAGAAAGGAACTGCAATACCACATCTCCGTTCATGTCAGTGATGTTGTCGATCTTCTAGATCATCTTAAGATTGCCAAAGCAAACATAGTTGGTCTATCCTATGGCGGACAGGTCGCAGAGATGCTGGCTATTGGCAATCCCGACAGAGTCAAATCATTAGTACTTGCAAACACTCCGGCAAGGATCTCTCCATATCTCGCAGAACTCGGCGAAGCATGGAAGGAAGCGGCAGAGCTTTTCGACGGGGAGCGATTTTTCAAACTTGCAATACCTTTCATCTACTCAGATTACTTCTACAATCGAAACCTAACATGGCTGAAGGAACGTCAGAAGATGTTCAAATCAACACTTGACAGACAATGGTTCGAAGGGTTCATTAGACTTATCTCTTCAAATCCCGATTTCAATGTTTTGGACGAACTAGATGAAATTCAGTGCCCAACTCTACTTATTGGCGCCGATCGGGACATCATTACCCCAATAGAAGAAATGAAAATGATCCATGAAAGAGTCAGAAACTCAGAATTTCTTGTTATAAAGGATGCCGGTCACGGAGCTTTTCTTGAAAAATCGGAAGAATTCATGACGGCAACTATCGGCTTCGTACTTAAGAATCGTTAGAAAAAGTGACATTATTGGAGTTATTCATCTTCTTTCATCGATAATCATCATTAGACAGCGCTCATTGCACTTAGTAATCGGGGCAGTTTAGTGTATTCTAAAAGTGAGAGATGATTCATCTTTCATTTATGAGAGATGATTCATGACGCGCAGATTATGTGAGGTGATCTTAGTGGGTTCAGTTCCGAAAATTGGAATAGCTGGAATCGGGACATACATACCTGAAGGATTCATGACTCCAGATGAGATTGCGGAGGCTACAGGAATTCCCCGAGACGTAATCGAACTGAAGTTTGGAGTGAAGAGAAGATTGATGCCCGGTCCCCAGGATACAACAAGCAATCTGGGGATTAAAGCAGCGTTGAAAGCTCTTAAGAACGCCGGTGCTGATCCCAAAGATATTGATCTAATTATTTGGAATGGCGCCCAACATAAAGACTATCCATGCTGGCTGGCGGGATTAAAGGTTGCTGACGAAATCGGTGCCGTCAACGCGTGGTCTTTTGACATGGAAGCGATGTGTGGATCTATGATGGCAGGTATTGACGTAGCAAAGAGTCTTATGATAGCGCGCGACGATATCGATACAGTTCTTCTTGTGAGCGGGTACAGAAATGTCGATCTCATGAATCTAGCCGAGCCCTCGACATCTTTCATGCTTGACGTTGGCGCTAGCGGAGCTGCAGTCGTTTTGAAGAAAGGTCATGAAGAGAATATTGTTCTTTCCTCTGCCTTTAAAGGTGACGGTTCATTTTCGGAGTTATGCGTGGTGCCCGTCGGAGGAACGAAAAAATGGCCTATGAATCCAGAAGACGCGTTGAACTATCATTTCTCTGTTCAGGGAGACACTGCGGAATTCAAGAAACGTCTTGGCGAGACAACTATGCCCAACTTCTACTGGGTTATAAGAGAGTCGCTCAAAAAAAGTGGTTACTCACAAAGTGATATCGATTATCTAGCGATTTTACATTTCAAGAGATCGGCTCATTTTGCAGTACTTGAAGAGCTTGGACTGAAGGAAGATCAAAGTACTTACCTTGATTACTACGGCCATCTTGGGCAGAACGATCAGATTCTCTCAATTGAATTGGGTTTGAGAGACAGAAAGATTAAAGATGGTGACGTGGTGGTTATGGTTGGTGCCGGGTTAGGTTTCGTCTGGGCCGCAACGACCGTCAAATGGGGCAGAGTTTAGGAGGCGAAAAAGTGAGAATGGAAGGTAAGGTTGTCATTATTACTGGTGGCGCAAGTGGTCTTGGTAGAGCGGCAGTGGAAAAGTTCACTCGAGAGGGTGCCATAGTCTATGCCTGTGATATGGATGTCGAAGGGCTTGAAAGTCTGAAGACGGAGTTCTCCGCGCTTCCAGGCAAAGTGATCCCCAAGAAGCTTAACGTTACAGACAGACCAGCAATAGCTGAGTTGATAAAGGAAATTAAGAGTGAATTTGGGCACATCGATGGCCTTGTAAACAATGCAGGAGTAACCAGGGATGCGCTGATTCAGAGAATGAGTGAAGAAGATTGGGACCTGGTCATTGATGTGAACCTGAAGGGTGTATTCAACATGACTCAGGCTGTTGCTCCAGTGATGCTTGACCAAGGTCAGGGTTCTATAGTCAACACCTCTTCAATCGTTGGCGTATATGGCAACATTGGTCAGTCGAATTACTCCGCTTCGAAGGGAGGAGTAATAGCCATGACGAAGAGCTGGGCTAAGGAACTGACGAGAAAGGGTGCGAAAATCAGAGTAAACGCCGTGGCGCCTGGATTCATTAAGACTCCAATGACTGAGAAAATGCCTGAGAAGATCCTGACGGCGCTCGAAGAAAAAATTCCTCTGAAGAGAATGGGACTCCCTGAGGAAATTGCAGATGTCTATTTCTTCTTGATTTCCGATGAATCAAGTTATTTGACTGGCCAGGTAATTGGCGTAGATGGGGGTCTCGTAATTTGAAGATCTCTCGAAGCGAGAGAACAAGACTTCAGATAAAGCAGGCGGCTGAAGACCTATTCAGCCGTCTGGGTTTCGAAATGACATCCGTGGCCAACATATGCAGGACCTGTGGACTGTCCAACGGTGCATTCTACAGACATTACACCGGAAAGGAACAGGTGTTCAAGGAAATAGTCCAGGACATAAAGACCGAATTCGAATCTGCTGCAAAATCGATAGCGGGTCGAGATGCGAGAGAGAAGTTCTTCAATCTATACAGGACGGTTTTCGACATTTTGTGGGAATCGAGAAAAAAATTCACAGCCTTTCATGAAGCCGAGTACAGGTTTCCAGATGTTGAAAGTTCTGTTGACAGAACTTACAAGGATGCGCTGCTTTCAACAGTGCCGGTAGATCAGCCCCCGCTTTCGATGCCGAAAATGTGGTTCCTGGTGGGAAGTTCAAGATTTACTGCTATCTACTGGATTATTTACAACGGGACTAGGGTTCCCGATTCGACAGTAAAGTCGCTCGTGGATTTCACTCTTGGTGGTTTTGTGAAATCAGAACATCTAGATAGTAGTGCGCTGGATTTTTCTCTAGACAGAGCGAAGGTGAGTAGCGCTTCCAAAGCGAAGGAAGTCATCCTGTTAGCCGCTGAGCGTCTTATGGGAGAGAAGGGATACTTTGAGACCTCCATTTATGATATTACGAGCAGGGCAGGCTATGGTCAGGGCACGTTCTATCTACATTTCGAGAGCAAAGAGAAACTGCTTCAAGAACTCGTATATCAAGCAAACAGGAGTCTAAGAAGAACGATGAGAGATGCAGTCTCCGGGGTAGAAGGAAGACTTAACAGAGAGATAAGGTCATACAAAGCATTTCTGCTTTTCATGGATGTTCACAAGGAGCTCTATAACATAGTACGCGAATCTGAGTTTGTGCAGCCCGAGACGGGTCGTTTCTATTATGAAAGACTTCTCACATCTTATATCAACGCTCTTGAAGAAGCAAGGTTGATGGATGAGATTAAGCCAATAGACTCTCGAGATCTGGGAGTTTTCCTCATGGGAATAGGACACTTCATGGGTCTTGATCTGCTTTTCGGCAAAGAGAATGACTATGAGAAATGGAATGAATATCTGGTAGAGCTGGCTTCTCTTATGGCAAAAGGTTATGGAGGTGCTTTTAGTTGAACTGGAATGGTGAATACAGGAAGAAAAAGATATCGATTGAGGAAGGTTTGAAGAAAATCAGATCAAACACGAAGATTGTTACAAGCATGGCCGCCATGGAAGCTCAGGGACTCCTGAAGAACCTCCACAGGGTTGAGAATGTTGAGAATGTGGCCGTTGCCACTTGTTTGAACATTGGGGAGTATCCCTTCTTTGTAAATAAGGAATACGAAGGTAAGTTTCTTAACGAGTCCTGGTTCCACTCGGTGGGTGCCAGGAAGGCAGTCAGTAACGGTCTGAGAACAGTTACCTACATCCCGAACAATCTTCACACTGCCGGTGTTGAAAGGATCATGGCAAATACACCAGACATCTTCTGGGGAGTCGCCTCTCCGATGGACAAAAATGGGTACATGACTGTTTCTTTATCCACCGTGTACGAAAGAGACATGGTTGAGAACGCGAAGATGATAATTATGGAAGTGAATGAGAAGGCCCCGAAAACTCACGGAGATACTCATGTACACATAAGCGAAGTCGACTATGTGATCGAGAACAGTTTCGAAATCCCCGAACTGCCGGATACTGAGCCTTCAGAAACGGAGATGAGTATTGCGGGTCACATTTCGTCGCTTGTTGAAGATGGTTCTACTCTGCAGATCGGGATCGGGGGCATTCCAAATGCCGTCGCAAAGCTTATGGAGGACAAGCACGACCTTGGAATCCATACCGAGATGTTTACGGAGTCGATGATTCACCTGTTCGAAAAAGGAGCAATAACAAATCGGAAGAAGAGTCTCTGGCCTGGAAAGTTTATTGCAACTTTTGCACTGGGGACGAAGGAAATGTACTCATTCATAGAAGATAATCCCGGGGTGCTCCTCCTGAGGGGAAACTATGTGAATGATCCCTACGTTGTAGCACAAAACGACAACATGGTCTCGATAAACACCGCGATATCTGTCGATCTTACCGGGCAGGTTTGTTCTGAAGCAATTGGAACGAGACATTACAGCGGCACCGGAGGGCAGCTTGACACACATAGGGGGGCCTCAATGGCGAAGAATGGCAAGGGAATAATTGCCCTTAGATCGACGGCAAAGAAGGGCACCGTATCAACAATCGTCCCTCTTCTTCCGCTTGGCTCACCGGTGACTGTTCCAAGGCAGGATATCGATTATGTGGTGACGGAGTTTGGATTGGCGAGATTGAAGGGTCTCAATGTCTTCCAAAGAGTGGAAGCATTGCTCAGCGTTTCTCACCCGGATTTCAGATCTGAGCTAAGAAAGCAAGCAAGCGAAATCGGATTGATATAGGAGGTTTCTTGATGAAGAAGGTCTTCATAGTTGGAGCAAAAAGGACTGCAATCGGTACTTTTGGAGGAACTCTTAAGGATGTTCCGGCGGTGGATCTTGGAGTGACTGCTTCGAGAGCGGCAATAGAGCACTCGAAAGTCGATGCTAAGAACATTGAAGAGACAATAATGGGCTGTATTCTAACTGCTAATCAGGGCATGGGGCCAGGAAGGCAAGTCTCAATCGGAGCAGGCGTGCCAATTGAGAGTCCGGGATATCTTGTCAACATGCTGTGCGGTTCCGGGATGAAATCTACAATGATCGGCGCTCAGGACATTGTCTCCGATGAAGCAGACCTTGTCTTGACAGGCGGCATGGAGAACATGTCTATAAGCCCTTATATGCTTGACAAAGCCAGATTCGGCTACAGAATGGGAAGCGGCGCCGTCATAGATCACATGATTAGAGACGGCCTTACTGATGTGTTCAACGACTATCATATGGGAGTGACCGCTGAGAATCTGGCCGAGAAATATGGTATCAGCAGGGCTGAGCAGGACGAATTTGCTCTCGAAAGTCAGAAAAGAGCTAAGGAAGCCATAGCGGCAGGAAGGTTCAAAGATGAAATTGTTCCCGTAGTGATTAAAGGAAGAAAGGGAGACATCGTTTTCGACACCGATGAGCACCCAAGAGATACGAGCATGGAGATTCTGGGCAAACTCAGACCGGCTTTCAAGCAGGATGGATCTGTAACTGCCGGGAATTCTTCGGGCATAAACGATGGGGCGAGTGCGACTGTTCTTGCGAGTGAAGAAGCAGTGGAAAAGTACGGACTGAAACCGATTGCGGAAATAGTCTCGTTTGCGCAGGCCGGAGTGGATCCCGCATATATGGGATACGGCCCCGTGCCCGCCGTCGAGAAGGCTCTGAAGAAAGCATCCATGGATATCAAAGCCATCGATCTAATTGAGCTGAATGAAGCCTTTGCGTCGCAGTCCCTTTCAGTCTTGAAGGGTTTGACGGAGATCTACGGAGTGTCAAAAGAATGGCTTCTTGAAAGAACCAATGTCAATGGAGGCGCTATTGCGCTTGGGCACCCAATTGGCGCATCGGGAAACAGAATAATCGTTACTCTGCTCTATGAAATGGAGAAGAGAAATCTTGAGTTTGGTCTTGCTTCACTGTGCATTGGTGGAGGAATGGGAACCGCAGTGGTAGTGAAGAGAGTCTAATAGTTTAGAGAGCTCATGCGCTTTTCTAGGAAATAGTTCTTTGTTCCAATTTCTTTCGGAAATCATCTAAACAACCTACGTAGGAGGTGGGAAAGTGAAAAAAGTATTGTTTGTTTCACTTGTGGTTGTTGTAGCGTCGCTGATGTTCGCGGCTACTCCAATCAAGATCGGTGCAGTTGTTCCCCTTGGAGACATAACGGGTGATCAGTCTGCAAAAGCAATGAAACTTGCTGTAGAAGAGATCAACGCTGCAGGAGGACTGCTCGGCAGACCTCTGGAACTAATAATCGTGGATAGTGAACTAAAACCCGAAAAGGGCGCTGCAGCGATCGAAAAGCTAGCTACAGTGGACAAAGTAGATTTCTTCGTGGGAGGAATGGCTTCTTCTGTCCATCTTGCCCAGATTCCCGTGATGAAAAGATATCAGAAGATCACTATCTGGAGCGGCGCAGCTTCATACCTCTGTGAGAATGCGATCGGACCGGATGCCGACTGGTATTTCCACCTTCATCCATGGGATTATCAGCAGGGTGCTAGCTATGGTCTAGGATGGACGGAACTTGCTGAGGCTTATCCTGACATCGTACTTGAAAAGATCTTCCTTGCCTATGAAGAAGGCGGTTTTGGAACGGCCTCTCATGAATCCTATCTTGCACTTCAAGCTCAGGCCGATCAGGGAGAAGGAACTTGGGCAGCCGTCATGGGCGACTACATGGGAGTTTCTTTCAAGAGTGCCGCTCTTGGCGGAGGGGACTACAGAGCAATGCTTCAGCAGGCTAAGACCTATGACCCCGATCTCTTTGTCTGGGCAGGTTACGATGCCGATGCTCTTCCAATGCTTCAGCAGGCGAAGGAAATCGGTTTTGCTCCGAAGTTTTTCGTCGGAGCGCCTCCAGGATGGCCGGCACATTTCGGTGACTCTCCATTGGCAGAAGGCGTCACTCTCTACGGGATGTGGGCACCAACAATCAACAAGGTAAGCCCGGCCGCAGAGCATTTCTGGAATGCTTACATCGAGAAGTACGACGAGGAACCGGCAACTTACTTTGCACCGCTCGGCTACACGAATATCTACTTCCTTGCTGAAGGAATCAAAGCAGCCGGTACGCTTGAGAAAGCTGCGCTCATAAAGGCTCTTGAGGAAGTTGAATATGCTTCCCCAATAGGCGAAGTCTTGAAGATGGCTCCCAGCAATGTGATAAATCATCAGGGTTTCACTGCCCAGAAGATTCTTCAGTGGCAGGGTGGAGAGCAGCAGGTAATTTGGCCGCTAGATCTTAAGACTGCCGAACCAATGTACCCGTTTCCTTCCTGGGAAGGAAGATAAGCGAATCTAGGTCGGGCATCCGTGCCCGACCTTATTATTAAAAAGCTGTAGCTTGGGTGGTGACTGACTTGGAGAGTATCTCGTTCTTGAAGAAGCACAGGAATGTCTTTCTCCTGATTGCAGTAATTGTCGTGGTGGCTATCTGGAAGCCTCACGCTGCTATTTACGGACTCCAGAGGGGAAGCCTATACTCATTGGTTGGATTGCCGCTTTCTCTAACCCTCGGAGTGGTAGGAATAATGAATCTTGCCCATGGAGATTTTCTCTCATTAGGGATCTATTTTGTGTATCTCTTTTCGACAAACCTGGGAATGGATCCTTTACTGTCCATAATTCCTGTTTTCGTTCTGTTGTTCTTGCTAGGAGTAGTGATCTATAAACTGACTGTAACGAGAGTTCTAAAGTCGGGTCATTTGAACCAGCTGCTACTCACTTTCGGAATATCTATGATATTGCTGGAGGCAATGAATCTCATATGGACATCAAGACCAAGAAGCGTGTATGTCGAATACTCTTCTTCGTCAACAACTATAGCAGGTGTTAGATTTGGCACATATGAGCTTTTGTACGTTCTGTTCGCTTTTGCAGTACTGATAGCTCTTCAGCTTTTCTTGAAGAAAACCAGGTTAGGACAGGCTACCTTTGCGGTTGGCCAAAACCCACGTGGCGCGAAGATTGTAGGAATTAATACGGGTTTCGTCTATCTCTTTGTATTCGGAATCTCTGTTGCGATCCTCGGAATTGCAGCCGGTGTCATGGTGCCCAGATTTGCGATTTTCCCATCAGTTGGAGCGGCATTTACGATGAAGTCTTTTTGTCTTGTGGCAATGGCGGGACTTGGAAATCTTACGGGTATTCTTGTTAGTGGTATTGTGCTTGGAGTTGGAGAAGCCATTGTGCAGTCAATTCCTGGTTATGCAGGTTGGTCAGATATTGTTTTCTTTGGGGTGTTAATAGCTGTCATAATGATCAGATCACTGAGGAGGCACTCACTATGAAGATAACAAAGTCGCTAATCATTTTGCTAGTGCTGATAGCAGCGGCGCTTCTTCCGATTCTTACAGAAGCGTACTTCATTAGTGTTGCAATCACGATTCTGACATTTATGACGCTTGCAATCAGTTGGGATATGATGCTGAGAACGGGTCAGCTGTCTTTTGGAACAGCCGGGTTCTTCGGGCTTGGCGGCTACACAGGAATAATCGCAGTTGCTGATTTTGGTGTTGACCCAGTAATGGGCATTGTTCTGGGTGGTCTGCTGGCCGGTGGGGTCTCCTTGCTTCTTGGTATGGCTATTCTGCGCTTGAGAGGTCTGTATTTTGCCATTACGACGATGGCTCTTGCAAGCGTCTTCATGGTCATAATAAGAAACCTGCACAAACTCACGGGCGGTCCCAGCGGAAAGATAGTCTACACAACCCTCTTCAATTACGATTCAGCAAAAGTGTATTGGTTAATGCTCGGTATTGCGGTAGGTACAATCGTGATTTCTGAGCTTTTTCAGAGGTCGAGAATCCATTTTGCTGTCGATGCAATAAGAGCCGATGAAACTGTTGCAAAATCTCATGGGGTCAATATCTACAAGTACCTGATTTTCGTATTTGTTGTGACCTCGATTATTCAGGGTGTCATAGGATCAACTTATGCGCTTCAGTACGGATTTGTGTATCCGGAGAGCAGCTTTTCAGCTCACTATCTTCTTCTTCCAATAGCAATGGCCCTGGTAGGAGGAATCTATTCGACGATCGGACCGGTCCTTGGCGCAGTTATTCTTGGTCTTTCCTCAGAGTATTTGAAGCTAATTATGCCCTACGGTCATTTGATAATCTATGGAGTGATTATCGTTGTTGTCGTACTTTTCATGCCTAACGGTGTGTATGGTGCTTTAAAAGATCTCTTTGGAATAAGAAAACGCCGTCTGGAGGAACGATAAGATGAGTATACTCAAAGTTGAAGGAGTGACAAAACGCTTCGGTGGACTTGTCGCAGTTAACAACGTAACGATGGAGGTCCAGAAGGGCGAAATACTTGGCCTGATAGGGCCAAATGGAGCAGGAAAGACAACTCTGACAAACCTAATATCCGGTGTTCACACTGTTAGCGAGGGGAAGATAGTGTTTGATGGAACAGATATTACTCTTCTTCCCGCTCACAAGAGATGCAATCTTGGCATTGCAAGAACCTTTCAAATTGCAAGACCACTGAAGAACCTCACTGTGATTGAAAATGTTATGATAGGCGGTCTCTTTGGAAAGGGCGAAAAGCTAAACGAGAGTAGAAAAAGTGCATTGAAGCTTTGCGAAACAATCGGTTTGTCCAAGCCAGGGGAAACCCTTGATAAGATAACTGTGCTTGAGATAAAGAAAATAGAAATTGCAAGAGCGATGGCCACGAATCCGAAAATCCTCTTCCTTGATGAAGTGATGTCTGGATTGAACATGGATGAGACTAGAGAGATGATAGATACTGTCAGGAAGATTAGGAATACTGGTGTGACGATTTGCATTATCGAGCACGTGATGAGCGTAATAAGGGAGATCACAGAGCGAGTTGTCGTTCTGGATAGAGGCGAAATACTGGCAGAGGGTCCGTACAGTGAAGTCTCGCAGCAACACAACGTTATCACAGCTTACCTGGGGGAGGATGCCTGATGCTTGAAGTCAAAAATCTATACGTTTCTTACGGAAGAATTCAAGTTATTTCGGACTTTTCTTTCTCAGTCGAAAAGGAGGCAGTTGGCCTTTTTGGTCCCAACGGAGCGGGAAAAACAACTTTGATAAATTCCATAATCGGTCTTGTGAAACCGAAAGAAGGAGAAATCCTCTTTGAAGGCGAGTCCCTTCTTCCCTATGAAACTCACACGATTGTGAGGAAGGGGATCTCGGTAGTTCCGCAAGACGGTGAGTTGTTCCCAATAATGACGGTTCTTGAAAACCTGAAAATCGGAGCCGCGTATATCAAGGAGGCAAGAGACAGAGTCGACGAGAGGTTGGAGTTTGTCTTCAAAATATTCCCGATCCTGAAGGAACGCGCTTATCAGTTGGCTGGAACGATGAGCGGAGGACAACAAAGAATGTTGGCTGTCGGCCGATCGCTAATGGCAATTCCAAGGCTGCTTATTCTTGACGAACCTTCTGTGGGACTTCAGCCATCTTTAGTTTCCGAGCTCTTCGAGAAGCTTTCCGTAATAAAGTCCGAAGGAGTATCTATGATCCTTTCGGAACAGAATGTTCGACAGGGTTTGAAGGTCATAGACAGGGGTTACGTTATTGAGAACGGTACCCTTGCGATTGAAAGCAACGCCGATGATCTGATGCACAATGAACATGTCAAGCGTTCTTATCTCGGCTTGTGATACAGGAGTAGTTTGGGGATGAACGGAGATGCAAAAGAGGTGGTTTGTGGCAATCATTGTAGTTCTCTCGTTTTCAGTTTGCGCTTTTTTGGCAGAAAATGTTTTTGCAGACGGTATTGAAGATAATGCTTCATTCGTATTCATGGATGTTAATATCAAGGATGACGAAAGAGAAACTTCAATGCAAGATAGGAGGGAGTTAGAAATGAAGAGAATGATTGCTGAAAACTATGCGAGGATAGTGGACAAGAAGATCTTCTATCTTGAGACTGTAGGTTCTGAAGGAATTCCAGTCGTCTTCGTTCATGGGAATTTTGCTTCAAGTACCTGGTTCGAGCCTTCTCTAGAAATCTTGCCTCAGAGGTTTAAAGGTTATGCAATTGATCTGCCGAGTTTTGGCAGATCCGACAGACTGGAAGAAATCAGCATTGATAATTATGCGAACTATGTGATTGATTTCATACTTGAAATGGAAGCGGACGGAGTTGTTCTCGTTGGACACTCTTTGGGAGGCGCAGTTGCTCAGAGCGTCGTCACAAAGAGACCCGATCTGATCGATAGGGTAGTCTTGGTAGACCCGGCTCCGCCAGACGGATTAATCACTCCGGAAGAAGTTTATCCCTACCTGGAGATGTACAAAGGAAACAGAGAGCTTCTCAAAAAGGCGCTCATGGGTGTGATGCCTACGCGTAAAGAAGATGATTTTCTTGAACGCCTTGTAGATGATGCTCTTCTTATGGATGAAAGATGTTTTGTTGAAAATGCCAGGGCGCTAGAAAAATATGATTTCAGTGACGAGCTGGAAAAGACGGAAGTACCTCACCTCGTGATAGTTGGAAAACTTGATCAGATAATCTCCGAGGAGATGGCAAGGAGATTCGAAAAACTCGTCAAGAACATCGAAGTGAGGGTCCTCCAGGAATGTGGTCATAGTGTAATAGTAGAGAATACAGAGCTTTTTATGGAGATGTTCATTGATTTCACCGACTGATGACTCCTAGACTCTGCGGGGCCATTGGGCCCCGCTTGCTTCAGCAAAAAGAGATTTCTTCTTCTACCTTTATCTAGTTTTCTTCTTCCAGCAATTTGTCCAACGATTCATTAACCAGTCTTCTTATCTTTTCGGACTTGACTGCATACTTAACATGTTCACCATCGTAAACACTCTCCAGCAATCTTCCCTTCTTTAGCTTTTCTAGATGATTGCTGAGGTTCCCTGCAGAAATCTTCAGTTTCTTAGCAAGAGAAACCGGGCGGTTGGGCTCCCTGCTAAGTTCTCTAAGGATCGCAAGCCTTTCTCTATCTGCCAGAGCATCAAAAACATCGATACACTCCAGTCGCTCATCCTTCTTTCTAAAGGGAATCTCCACCCTGTCGTATCCAAGAATGAAAAGATATCTGTCTTTATTGATCATCAGGCTTGCCTGGTCGAGACCAAGAAAGGGAGAGACACTTAGTTCTAGGGTAGTGACTGTTTCAAGAACATCAAAAAGACTTACAACATTCAGACTTTCAAGATATGATGTCCCATCCTCTTGAACATGTCTTTCGAGCAATCTCAGATATTTCTGGTTAGATTTCCTCACATCATTCCTGATCTTATTGAAAACATTTTCCAGGAACCATTCAAACAGATACAAGAGATCCTCTTTTGTCTGAGACGGGTTTTCAAGCAGTTCAAGGAGATTTGCTTTCTGAACGGATGAGAAGATTGTGCTCTCAGTTATGAAGAGCAACATCTCTTTCTCGTCCAGGGTGAGTTTCTCTATCAGCTCTTCAAACTGAGAATCCTCTCTTTCCTTTATGTCCGAACCGAATCCAGTCCTAAGGAAACGCCCGAGTATGCTCTTCTCAGAAGCTTGCTTCAGGGCATCAATGAACTCTTCGGGGCTCTCAAGATTTCGTTCCTGGATCAGAGCAAACGTGCCTGCTCCGAAATATGTTTCACAATCAAAGAAACGCTGGAGAAGTTCCTCAATGTCCGAGGGAAGAGATCTCTTCGTCTCATTTACCCAATCGATAATCTCATCATCAGGTTTGAATTGCTCAACAAAATCCTGGTCCTTATACGCTCCTATTATCATATCGTTGCAGTTGACCCTCATAATACTAAGTAGAAAATCGTAGGACGGCCAATCGATGTACTTTATCTTCCCTAGCAGCATGAATAAGACCTCCCTCTGTCGTTCTCACTTAAGATTATACTAGACAAGTCACTGCTTAGTATTTGAAGGAAGACAGTTATTTCTGCGGCATGGCATTCATGGATCCTTCTCAATTAATCTGACGACCCTTGGCCGATCATCCAAGTAAATTATTGAGGCAGTTAGCGATAGAGAAGTAAGCACTGGAACGAGAATGCTCATCCGATTGTTTCTCATCATTTGTTCTTGATAAAACATGGTCTTTTTCTGTGTCTTCATTCTTTCCCTCTGTTAGAATTGTCATGCAATAAGGTTGAATTGTTCTCAGGCAGCTAAATAATAACTATCAGAGGATACCAACAGTGAAAAACTCTTTCATTTTTTTGCGGCAATAAATAAATTAGGAAGAGACAAGTTAAGAGTGATATTCCTTAACAACCGCCTGTAAATGCTTCTGTTGAGATTTATTCTAAACCGAAATTGGTAGTAAGCTATACTAGAAAGGGGGATTTCAGCTTGGTCGGTAAGAAGCTGGATTCAGAAAACATTGGAAGATCTAATAGAAAGCTGATTCTTCAGTTATTGAGGAAGAGTCCTGTGACGACGAGAAGGGATCTTGCGATCGCATCTGGTCTAAATCCCAGCACTGTGACAAAGATAATCAAAGACTTCCTTTCTACGGGTCTTTGCGAGGAGATCAAGGCCGAAGATACTGGCCGTATAGGAAGGAAAGCGATTGTTCTTCGATTGAACAGGAAGGCCTTCATGTCAGTGGTAATAGATATTGGAGTCGAAGAAACTGTAGTAGGCAAGGGCTTCTTCGACGGTTCAGTGTCTGTCGTCAATAAGTTCAGTACCCCTCACGACTACGATGAATTCATGAAAGTGCTTTCTGCAGAGACATACATGATTTCAAGAAATATTCCCAAGTCAAGGTTTCTCGGCTATTCAGTTTCCGTTCCAGGAATTGTCGACGTTGAGAATTCGAGGATCGTTTACGTACCTCATCTCGGCTGGAAGGATCTTGTTCTGCGAGAAAGGCTTTCCAGACGTTATCCCGTTTTTCTTGACAATGAAGCTAACCTTTCGCTTATTGCAGAGAAATGGAACAACCCTTCTCTGGTTTCTGTGGGAGATGTTGCGTTCGTCTATGTCTCTGAAGGAATCGGCTGCGGGATAATGTTCGATGGGCAGATTTACAGAGGACGTGATTACTCTGCCGGCGAATTGGGACACATGACTGTCCAGATTGACGGAAAGAAATGTTATTGCGGGAATTTAGGTTGCTGGGAAACAGTAGCCTCCACTGAAGCGATCGTGGCCAGAGCAAATGAAATGGGATTCTCGCTTGTAGGGGATAGCAACAACAAGAAGTACTTGAGCATTCTGAGTTCATCTGAAACAGTTTTTGAACCTCTTTTGAACCAGATTGAGAAGAGTCTCGCTGTTGGTATAGTCAACATTGTGAATTCGCTTGATCCTGAGGTTGTCATTTTGGGCGGAGTGGCTTCGATGATTCCAGAGAACTCGTTGCGCAACCTGACAGATCTGGTGAATTCGAGAGTTCTCTATGCTACTGGTCAGAACATCAGGATAATCAGAAGTGTTCTACATGAAAAGGGAATGGCTAGTTCGAAAATGATAGGAGCTGCTCTACACATTATTGATAACAAGACAGCTGATTTCGTATAGAGGGAGTAGTATTATGACCACATACTTTGGAATAGACGTAGGAACGACTTCTGTAAAGGGAATCGCAGTTGATGAAAGCGGACATATTATTGACTCTTTTGTTTATCAAATAACGATGGAGACCCCCAGACCCGGATGGGCTCAACAGAATCCCGAGGTATGGTGGAATGCTGTTTCAGTTGTTTTGAGAGCTCTCGCCAGTAAGAATGGAGCCGATCCCTCTGCAATATCTGTTAGTGGACAGATGCATTCTCTCGTTGCGCTCGATGAAAATAATGATGTCGTTTATCCCGCGATCCTGTGGTGTGATCAGAGGACCGAGCGGCAGTGTTTGCGGATAACGGAACAATTCGGAGGAGAGAGAAAGATCATAGAGAGGTTCGGGAACCCTGTATTGACTGGATTTACACTCCCAAAAATACTGTGGCTTGCCGACAACGAACCTTCGAGCTTCAAGAGAATTAGAAGGTGGATGCTGCCGAAGGATTACATCGTAATGAAGCTGACAGGAGCGGTTGCGACTGATTTTTCGGATGCGTCGGGAACTTCAATGCTGGATATCGATGGAAAATTCGATAGGCGAATTGAGGAGATTGCAGGTATCAGCTTCTCGGCGAATCCCGCTTTGATTGCATCAGGTGAGATTGCTGGAACAATCAATCACCCTTCACTTCCTGAGCTGAAAAACGTACCGGTCGTTATCGGCGGCGCGGACAATGCTGCGTCGGCTTATGGGTGCGGGGTTGAAAATCCAGGGGATGCGATGATAAGTGTCGGAACATCGGGGACAGTTGTTGCTCTGACCAAACAAGGAATTCCAGATGCAGAAGGGGGAGTTCATCTTTTTAGGCATGTAACAGGGGATGACTTCTATCATATGGCAGTGATTCTTTCTGCCACAAATTCGCTTAATTGGTTCAAAGAGAGATTTGGCGAAAGTCTTTCCTTTGAAGCTTTGGAAAACTTGGTCAGCAGAACGTCGGAAGGTTCCAACGGAGTAATCTTCTTGCCATACCTTAACGGCGAAAGAACGCCGCACCGAGATCCGAACGCAAGAGGTACCCTCTTTGGTTTTTCCACTTTCCACAGCGTTGGAGACGTCTTCAGGAGCATTTACGAAGGTGTGGGTTTTGCACTTAGGGAGGGAGCAGAACTGATTGAGAGTCTTGGGTCTGATCTCAGCAACGTGAGGATTGTAGGAGGGGGCTCGAGAAGCGATACATGGTGTCAGATAATTGCAGACAATCTTGGTAAAACGATCTGGTTGCCTGAAGTCGACGAGGGTCCGGCATATGGATCCGCACGACTCGCCGCTGGAGCTGTAGGGGTTGATTCGTCCTCATGGATCAGAATGAAGAAGGAGTATAGGCCGAATGAGAGAGCTAAGGAAGTCTATGACGGCGTTTTCGGCATATATAAGAATTTGTACCGCAGCATAAAAGATAACTATAGAGAGATAAGCAAGTTGCAGGAAAGAATAGTAGATTGAAAGGAGGAAGTGGAATGGGCATTTTCGACAAGATAGAGAAGATCCAGTATAAAGGGCCTGACAATCGTGATCCCATGGCTTTCAGTTTTTACAACCCTGACGAGGTCATATTGGGGAAAACAATGAGGGAGTATTTGAGGTTTGCAATTGCCTTCTGGCACACATTCCAGGGCGATGGACTTGATATGTTTGGGAAGCCTACAATGAGAAGGAGCTGGGATTCGGTACAGGATCCGATGACTCTCGCAAAGTTCAAGATTGACGCAGTCTTCGAACTCTGTGAGAAGTTGAGTGTTGACTTCTTCTGTTTTCACGATCGGGACATAGCGCCTGAAGGAGAAACGCTTAGAGAAACCAACCGCAAGCTAGATGAGATTGCTACTCACATTGCCGATCACCTGAAGACAAGTGACGTAGGTATACTGTGGGGAACTGCAAATCTCTTCGCCAATCCGAGATTCATGCACGGGGCAGCTACTTCCTGCGATGCCGATGTTTTCGCCTATGCCGCGGCTCAGGTAAAGAAGGCAATTGAAGTTACAAAGGAGTTGGGCGGCAAGAACTACGTTTTCTGGGGAGGAAGGGAAGGTTACGAAACCTTGCTGAATACGGATATGGGCTTCGAAATGGACAATTTGGCGAGGTTCTTCCACATGGCAGTCGACTATGCCAGAGAGATCGGTTTTGCAGGTCAGTTTCTAATAGAACCTAAGCCCATGGAACCTACGAAGCATCAGTACGATTTCGATGTTGCAAATGCATTGTCTTTCTTAAGGAAATACGGTCTAGAAGGGCATTTCAAGTTCAATGTCGAGGCTAATCATGCAACTCTTGCAGGGCATACCTTTCAGCATGAACTAAGATTTGCGCGGATCAATGGTTTGCTTGGAAGCGTGGACGCCAATCAGGGAGATTTGCTACTGGGATGGGATACGGATCAATTCCCGACAGATGTCTACTCAACTACCCTCGGAATGTACGAGATAATTAAGAACGGAGGGCTGAATCCCGGCGGCCTGAACTTCGATGCTAAGGTAAGAAGAGGTTCATATGAGGAGCGCGATCTTTTTGTGGCTCACATTGCCGGTATGGATACATTTGCTCTGGGGTTGAAGGCGGCTGCGAGACTGATAGATGAAGGGACTCTGGAAAGGCTTCTCAAGGAAAGGTACAGAAGCTTTGAGTCTGGAATTGGCAAGGACATCTTGGAAGGCAGAGCCAGTTTCCGATCACTTGAAGAGCATATTATCGACAAGAAGAACCCTCTCCCAGAACCATCAAATCAGGAATACCTCGAAAGACTCCTGAACTGGGCAATAATTGCTGCCGGCAAATAGAAGTTGCTGACTTTCATAATCTCAAACGAGCGGCCATAACAGACCGCTCGTTTCTTTCAAGAGTATGAGAAACTGCAAGGAAAAGTTGAATGACCTATCCTTTGTTCAAAAATCGATTGTCTTAAGATCTTTGCAGGAAAGAAGACTATGAAGCTGTCCAGAATTAGGAGTCGTCTTTTCTCGATTGATCCTTATTCGCTGCAGGCGAAATACTGTGTGCAGAACATGACGCAAGAATAACCTAACATGGCAGTCAATTTAAGCAGCTCAAGCGGGGACTTAAAATCAAGAGAAGAAGAGTGGTTCATAGTTCCGACGCTGTGCGTCCAGGTTCTTGGTTAAGAACCGCGAAATGATTAGAGAGAGCGGGCGTCAGTAGTGTTCCTCGTAATCGAGAGCGAATATCAGATCCCATTATGTCATGTTCGTTTCAGCTCATGGTTTTTGACGTTGACCAAGAACAAGGAACAGATCCTCGCTCTGGAACGAAGAACTGATTTTTCGTCGATACCCCTCTCGAGAGGGAATTGAAGAGCTCTTCAAGACTTTTCAAGATCTCAGATCCTTGCTTGCGCTCTTTGCTTTCCCCCTTCTCTACTCTCTGAGCAAATGGTCTGACCAAGAACAAAGAACAGATCCTTGCTCTGGAACGAACAACATTTTTTCCCTCGGCCAGCGGAACACCGTTCAACCGAAAACCAGTTTCTTTTGCACTTACGAACCCGCTACCTGCCACCCCCAACCACGGTCACGGTTCAAAAGAACCAAATCTTGAGTCAAGCTCATGCTGAGGATGTGAAGACATGTGATAGCCTGAGATGATGTCATGAACTGTATTTGAAATCCCATTCCTCGCTCTCTTAGCAGTGAAAAGAAAACCGCAAATGGCTAATCGGTATTCCGATTATCTTTACTTGCAGTAAACCCTGTCGGCTTCTACTGAAACGCCTTCGTCCTTTCTCCTTATCGGGGTAATTCTGCAGAGAATTTACATTCGATGAATTGATTTGTCTTTTGAGAAGTGAGAAGATCTAACCAGTGTGCTTGAGGAGGTAGTTGGTTTGATTAGCGGGTTACCGTTTGATGATCTCTACAGGAAAGCAAGTGAAATTCAGGAGATTTTGGATTCGGTTGAGAAGACAATTAGAAATGTCCAGCTTGAGACAGGTCTTAGGTGTCCGCCTTCTTGTCGGGAGTGTTGCAAGACTTCGGGTGATGCGATTCAAGTTACTGTCACGGAATTTCTTCCTCTTTCTTTGAGACTCTGGACTGAAGGAAAGGCCATTCAGTTGCTTGATCGACTTGATTCAGTCTACGACAGTGATCAGTGTGTTCTCTTCGAAAGTTCCTCGGCTTTATGTGAAGAGGGGGGATGCACCGAATACTCAAGCAGACCACTCCTCTGCAGATTATTTGGTTTTTCTGGAATTGTAAACAGATCGGGACAGGTGATTCCCGTGGTTTGCAGGCACATGAAAAATCACTATCCACTATCTGTGAACAATCTTTTTGAAAAACTTTCGAACGGGTTGGAAATCCCGGTTTTCGCTGATTATTCGAGCCAGATTAGGGGAATTGACCCATATATGGGCGCAAAAGCTTTCCCAGTCAACTTAGCGTTGAGGAGGGCCCTTGAATATGTGGGGATGAGATTTGACTTCACTGGAAGAGGTTACGACAGAACTGCCTGATCTTTCAGTTAGTCACTCGATAGAAGTATCAATAATGAAATTCCGGTAGTAGAATTCTCTTAAAGAAGTCACGAGATCTGAGACCGTGATAACTTGGAGGTGTACGTATGAAGAGATTGTTTTTTATGCTGCTTATAGTTCTTTGCGCTGCAACACTTATGGCGCAGCTTGGACTTAGAACCCTTACCCCTGAACCGACCGAAACAGCAGATGCCACCGAAGCTGAAGTGGATTCTCCTGATTCAGAAGGACTTACTACTCTGACTCTACGAACGGTTGATTCTCTACTAGCAGGTTTCAGAGAGGGATGGAAAGCTCCAGAGGACAACACCTGGAAGGTCGAATTGATAGGTCCTACAGAGATAATGATACCAGGAGATTTCTCGATTTTTCAAGAGAAATCCGGCTTGAACTACGACGTTCAGGTATATGACAAAGACGGATTGCTGTTTGGTAGACTTTTTTTCTACCAGCTTGAATCCTACGAACGAGATGAGCTGATCCAGGCAGTGGTCACTTCTTTGTATGGCGAGAACGCTTCGACTGAAAAGAGATACGAGGAGACTGCAGAGCTAGACAGTGGGCTCGTCGTGTATCTGGCATCTCTTAAAGTGAGATCAGAAGTAGATTACCCGTTTGTTATCGTGTATTATCCGTCCGAAGAGGTTGAAGTAACTGAGCCCGGACCTGTTACAATGTTTGTTTTCGAACCTACAAACTATTCAGGTGCCGATCTTGAGAGAGCCAAGGAGATCATCGCTGGAATTGTGGGAAGCTTCATTGATGAGGAAGAAGAGCCTGAAGAAGTAGTTGTCGTGCTTCCACCGGAAGGAAAACAACATACCGATCCTTTCATAAGAATGGTTGATTCATTGCTCAGTGAAGACGACATAGAGCTCTCCGTCGATGATTGGATAGAGGTTAATGGAGAATATTTCGGGTTCATGATGCCCCCGGAGTTTTCCGTTGAGTTCTACTTGTCAGATACTTTTGAAGTTGCCGATCTGGGACTGCGTGGAACGATTGTAGGAAAGGTCTTTGTCGGTGAATCTCCTGAGGCATTGTATACGAACGAGGTGCTGGACGAGTTTGTCTATACGTACCTTGGTGGTTTTGGGGACTATGAGATAATCGATGAATATGCTGGCCACATAGACGGGGAATCTACCATAAGCATCTTTGCTCTAGACTTTTCAGGGCAGCTCTGTTGGCTCGCTCTCTTCTCTGAATCCACTGATGCCGATATGTTTGGTCCCGGAGAATACTTTGCACTCGTAGCTCTCGCCGATTCGGAGGACGCTTTTACCTGGGCAGAGTGGTACACTGGCATCCTTGCAACATTGGACTTCTAGTTTTTCCTTCACCAAAATAGATGTTTCTCTGGGAGACGCTGAAGCAACAGAAGCGTCTCCTTGTTTCTGAAAGTAAGTTCTACTTCATTTACCCGAATGGTCCTCGGTCACTTCTTCATCAGTAGCAAATAGCCACTGCAGGAATTGAACAAAACCGCTTCCGGCTGACTTAAGTGTCGTCTTCAATGCGTCAGCGGCGGTCTTGGCGTCCTCCTTGTATACGGCAATAGCTGAAGAGTTCTTTGCATTGCTCTCGAAGGACTCCAGTCTTTCCTTCAGTTCCGCGACCGTCGCTTTCTCCTCGCCAAGTTCTCTTTCCAGCCTCTGGTTCTCTTCTTGAAGGCAGGCTATCTTATCTCGAAGTTCTGCCAGTTCTTCAGTAACGTAAGTATCAGTATCCTTTAGTACAACTGCTCTATGGGCAGCTTCAACAACCGTGAAGCCTTTGGAAGTGTAGTTCGGCATTTTCTTGACAATCTCGATTACATCTTCGTTGACTTCATCAATAAGCCCTTCTTCAATCAAGACTTTCACGTAATTTCTTACTGTTTCATACTTGATTCCACTTGCCTCAGACAGTTCTTTGAAATTCACTCCAATCCCCCCAGCAAAAGCTTCTTAATCAACATATTGAGTATATCAGAAGAGAGAAGGGCAGAGCTGATTTGGATAGACTTCTAATCATCGAAGGTACTTGATGGCCATCCATTTGATATCATTGATAAAGCCAATAGCAAAGCGAGGAGATAGAATGAGGAAAATAATAGTGATAATTGTTCTATTAGTGGTCTCAATAGGCACACTGATGGGAGTCTTTATGGAAGAGGAACTTACCGCCCAGCAGTTTGGCTTCTCCGGAGAGGTCAATACTGTCAAAATAGAGATTGTGAAATTGGGAGCCGAACTCATGATTTCTGATCCAGAAATACTCACCTTCAATCGGGCTGGTTTTTTGGTCTCCAGAGAAACTGACGGAGCAAGAACAAAGTATACATACGATGATCTGGAAAGGTTGATTACAAAGGAATTCGTTGATGAAGAAGGGTCTGTTTTCCAGAGAGTGGATATCTACTATGATGGAGATTTCTACGATGCGGTTGCCTATGACGAGTCAGGTATTGAACTGGAAAGAACTCGCTACTGGTATGATACCGATGAAAGAACTCTTGTTTTTTCAATTGTGACGGAGACAGGAGTTTCGACAAACACTCTCTTTTTTGATGAAAGCGGGAGAAAGCTTGAAAGCTATTCAATAGTCAGGGAGAATATTCCCGAACTCGAAACAGATGTTTACATTGTTGTTGAAAGCAAGTTTTCCTATGACTCATACGGGGCGCTTGACGGCGAGAGGATGATAGTCAGGATCAGAAAAGAAGGTCAAGAGCAGGCAACGGAATATCGTAAGAGGGTGGATATTCTATCAAGAGATGAGAAAGGCAATCCAGTCCGGGAATTTCATAGAACGGAGTTTCTCGATGGTTCAAATCCTCCCGAAGAATTCATCTACTCAAGAGAATTCTCATATTATTGATTCATCAAGCAGGGTAACAATTGTTACCGACATCGCTACGACCGTGACTGTAAGATATTCATGTCGACAAAGGAGGGATTTTCTTGTTCTGTTTTCAGTGTTCCGAAACGATGAAGGGAACAGGTTGCACGGTCAAAGGTGTTTGTGGAAAAGAGCCAGAGGTTGCGAATCTTCAGGATTTGCTTATATGGATTCTGAAGGGAATTTCGTATTGGGGAGTCAGAGCTCGAGAAATCGGAGTGACAGACGTAGAGACAGGCCTATATGTTGCGGAAGGTTTGTTTACAACGATCACTAATGTCGATTTTGATTCCGAGAGCCTCGGTGAAAAGATTGAAAGGGCGCTTGAAGCAAGGGAGAGAATCGAACGGCTTTTCAAAGAGGGCTTCAGAAGGAAGCACGGGAAGGATTTCGATGACCCGGTTCCCGAAGCCTGCACCTGGAAGCTATCCGGTGGGCTGGAAGTGTACGAAATGAAAGGTGCTGAGGTTGGAGTACTAAACACTTCAGACGAGGATATTCGGTCGTTGAGGGAGCTTCTAACATACGGGCTCAAGGGAATTGCCGCATATACCGATCACGCGTACATTCTAAAGCATTCCGACAACTCAATCCTCGACTTCCTACAGGAAGCGCTTGCAGCCTGTCTTGACGATTCGCGCACGGTTGATGATTATGTTTCTCTGGTTCTCAAAGCAGGCGAATTTGCAGTGAAGGCAATGGCTCTGTTGGATGAAGCAAATACCGGGAGTTACGGAAGTCCTGAGATCACTTCAGTTTTCACAGGCACGGTTGAAGGACCGGGAATTCTCGTCAGCGGACATGATCTTCTTGATCTCGAAGAGCTTCTGAAACAGACTGAAGGAAAGGGGATAAATATCTATACTCACGGTGAAATGCTTCCCGCAAACGCTTATCCTGGATTGAAGAAGTTCTCTCACCTGAAAGGCAATTTTGGGACCTCCTGGTATAATCAGCAAAAGGAATTCGAAGAATTCAGGGGTCCAATTCTTATGACCACTAACTGTATTCAGAAGCCGAGGGAGTCTTACAAGGAGAAGATATTTACAACAGGTCTTGTCGGTTGGCCCGGAGTGGCTCACATACCAAACAGAGTAGATGGAAAAGAGAAGGATTTCTCCCCGATCATTGAAAAAGCTCTTGAGATAGGGGATATTGGTGCAAGACCAGGCAAGAGTATCATCATAGGTCTCGCTCATGACCAGCTTTCGAAAGTCTCTGACAAGATAATTGGTGCGGTTAAAGCCGGTGCAATAAAGAAGTTTGTGGTGATGGGCGGTTGCGATGGACACTCTAAGGAGAGACAGTATTACACAGACCTTGCTGAGAAGCTTCCGAAAGACATGATTATACTGACCGCAGGTTGCGCAAAGTACAGGTACAACATGCTGGATCTTGGCGATATTGGAGGCATCCCGAGAGTCGTAGACGCAGGCCAGTGCAACGATTCATATTCGCTGGTTGTGACCGCTCTGAAACTCAAGGAGGCTTTTGGCCTTGAAGATATCAATGATCTGCCGATCGAGTATGACATTGCCTGGTATGAGCAAAAAGCTGTAGCGGTACTTCTTGCGCTTTTATACATGGGTGTAAAAGGCATTCGCCTGGGGCCGGTGCTGCCGGCTTTCGTATCACCTAATGTCTTGAAGGTACTTGTTGACAATTTTGATATAAAGCCGATCAAGACCGTTGATGAGGATCTTTCCGCAATTATTGGTTAGGCAAAGTGTTTTTGAAGAAACTGACTACCTTCTCTGCGACTTCCAACATTGAAGGTCTCATTTCTCCTCCGTCGGGCACTAATCCGTGCCCGGCGTTTTCCACGATGATCAACTCCGCACTAGTCCCTTTCTCTATGAGCTTTTCGAACAATCGGACTGATTGATTAGGAGGTACAACGGCGTCTTTGTCTCCCTGAACTATAAGAAACGAAGGGGAATCACTTCCGACATATGAAGTAGGACTGGCCTTTTTCAGGACATCTTCTTCGCTGCCGAAAATTAACTCGGCCAGCTCTTTCTCAATCCCTGTGAACAGTGCTTCCAGGTCTGTCGGGCCATACAGATCCGCAACACAGATCAGTTTCTCACTCTGATCGGAGAATTCGTCACCTGAAAACAACCCTTTGTCAGCGGTTAGGGCAGCAAGAGCTACCAGGTGCGCCCCCGCACTAGTTCCAAAAGCTCCAATTACGGCCGGGTCGATCATGAATTCAGAGGAGTGCTTTCTTACAAAACGGACAGCCGTTTTGACATCGATTATCTGGGAAGGAAACTTCCACTTTGGTGCAAGCCTGTAATCTATAGAGAAGACTACGAAGCCCGCTCTGATGAGTTCGCTAACAACAACTACTCCGGGACCGCTTCTCTTATCGCCTGTAATCCAAGCGCCGCCGTGCACATACAATATGCCGGGTCTCGGAGCATCTATATCGTTGGGTATGTAAATGTCCATTGTGAGAGTCTCTTCGCCTGCCCGAGAGTAGATGACATCTTCTTCGAATCTATAGTCAATTACCGATTTACCGGAGGAATCAACTTCAAGATTCTTCAGATCGAAGTCTTCGCTGCTTCTCGAAGCCAGAAACAGCTGTTCAACCAAATCGGCAAATACCCTGATCTCCGAAAACGGTGATCCAGCAAGACCAACATAGCGGACCAGACAGAAAACTACAATTATCAGCGTCTTTCTAGTCGGACTCATTTCGTGAGAACGTCTCCCTTCAACAATTTCTCGAATCTAAGGAAGAATGTTTATTATTCCTAGAGCAATAGCTGCCAGAGATGAAATCACTGCGACCGTCAACCAGATGTTGTTCGTCCTTCTCAGTGAAGCAACCTCTTGTGCCGTTTCTTCTCTGGACTTATTCACAAGCTCTTCAGCGATAGCGATGATCTCCTCTCTTGAAACGACTCTCGCCTCCAAGTCCTTGGAGAGTGAACTGAGATCTTCCCTGACTCTTGCAAGTTCTTCCTTAGTTCCGGACAGATCATCCTGAAGTCTCTTGATTGTCTTCAAATTGCTGTCAATTGCAGCAACTGATCCGTCGAAATTCCCTTTCATACTATCAAGGTCTACTGAAACGGCTTCAAGAGAATCTTGAAGAAGCCCGAATGATAGGCTCAGCTCTGTCAAGGCGCTCCTGAGTTCAGCAAGATCACCATGAACAGTGGTTATCTCTTCCATGAACTCGCCACGAGTTTCTTCAAAATCTTCTATTGATACTCCTTCAGGAGGAATCGATTCTCTCAGAGTCATCAGATCCGAGTTGAATCTCACAAAACCTCTTGAAAGACTGTCGGCAATTTCCCGCAATTCAAGTATCTCTGTCTCAACTTCTTCCATATTAATTGCTCCCGTTCCAAAAACACCGACTTCAAGGTTATCAACCTTTTCCACAAGGTTTGAAATAGTATTTTCTACTGAGGAGAACGTATCCTGAAGAGTATCCATTCTGTCGGACAGATTTCTTGTCGTTGATTCGGAGGCAGTAAGTCTTGCTCTGATTTCTTCGATATCGTACAGAGAACTCTCGGCCTCCAATAGGCGCGCTTCAACATCTGACAATATTTCAGACATTGAACTCATTTTCTCCATCTGAGAAAGAGCGGTCTCAGATACGTAAACAGAAAGTTCCTCCAGCTCTGAAGACACTTCTTCCAGTTGCCCACCGTTAATCGAAATGTTCTCTATATTGCTCTCGACGGATACTTCGGCAGCCGCCAATCGATTTGTCAAAGAGTCGATTCTGTCGCCCAAGTTTTCTCTGACTGAGACTACTTCATCAGATTGAGCAGCAACGGACGTCCCGAGTTCTTCAAGTCTGTTTTCAGCGGCATAAAGCCCTGCACCAATTTCATCTATCTTCACCATAATTGATGAAATCTCCTCGGAATCAGCTTGTTTACGTGCAGCTTCCTCAAGCTCTGCTAACTGGTTCTGAAGATCTTGTACTGACGCTTGAAGCCTGCTCTGAGAAGCAGCCAGTGTTTCAATCCTGGAGATCTCGTCGCTCCAGTCTGCAAGAGAAGAGTAAAGACGATCAAGAGAATCGCCAAGCTCTTCAAACTCTATCCTTCTTACAGGATTATCTACTGAGGATTCTTCGAGTGCAGCAATTCGATTCTCCATACTCAACGCGAACTCTTGAACATCAAAGGCGCCTTGATCTACCATTGCCTTATATTCAGCCAGCGCAACTTGTGTATCAAGGAATAGAGTATTCAATCTCCTGAACTGCAGATTGAGCCCTTCGACATTGTCCTGCAAGAAGTCTAGTCTGTCATTCAAGTCGGCTATACCGACTACAAGAGAACCATAATCATCTTTTGCCTCCGAATCTGATGCGGAAACCGTCTCTTCGAGAGTCACCGGCGCCATTTCAACTAGTCTGCCGGGTTCAGAAGTCTTGACTCTCCATGGAAGCAGAATCTGCTGTATCCTAATGTCAAGGAAATACTCATCTATTGGAGTTTGCGAGGTTAGAACAAGAACGCCTCCAGAAGGAAGCGAGAAAGGTGGTTCTAAAGGCGTGGACAAATCTTCAACTTTGTAGATTTTAAGAACGATTCTCTCGTTGCTTTTGGCATCGATAATCAAGACGCTATTCACTTCGATATCCATGACTCTTGTAGACCGGACTATGATTATTCCCAGCAGATTCTGGTCCTGCGTCATTTTGACTTCAGAATCAGTAGCGGCATACGTTGGCACAAAACGCGCATCAAAGCCAGCTCCAGAGAAAGATACAAAGGACTCACTCCTTGATAGAAGGGTATTTAACAGCTCATCGTACTCTTGGGCAAGCGCCAAGAACGATACGAGTAAGATAATAATCAGAAGAACTCTTCTCATAACCATACCTCCTGCGGGACGGGCTTTCGGCCAGAAATATTTCTCATTGTAACCGCTGTCCCAAATCACGGCTTTTGTCAAGAATTCTGACCTTCCTCTACTGATAAGTATAACAATGGGAACGACATAATTCAGCATAGAATCTGCGTGAGTTCCTAGATCTCTGCGAAATCCCAGATCTTTCATGGTCTGGTCGCCCAACATGATGATGGGAATTTCGGAAAACTATGCATGTGGAGATCTCGGCCTGCAGTCATGCATAGATCGTTTGTCGATTCGATGAACCGTTCTGGACTGTGATATACTGTCAGTGAATTTCTTCTCGGGGTGTTACATTGGCAAAGCGACTAGATCGAATAAACTTCATTGATGAACGGATAGTCTGGATTGATGTAGCCAGAGGCCTATTGATGGCACTAGTGGTGATGTATCACACTCTTCCTCCACAGATTGTTGCAAATCTCATAAATCCTGCCGCTTGCACCTTTTTCTTCCTTTCCGGATTGATATCGAAGGAAGGAACGCTCAGGACGAGCCTTTTGAGAAGATTTAGACAATTAATTGTTCCTTACTATACAATGGCCTCGGTAAACATATTGATCTGGCTGGTTGTAAAGATGATCGTGACAAGAGATGAGCTTAATTTCATGCTGGTTGATGTAGTTCTGAATGTTCTAACGGTTAGAACTGCCGTTGGAACGATTCCGGTAAACATTATTCCTTTGTGGTTCATTCCGGCCGTTTTTGTTATGGAGATTTATTACTCAGTTCTCAGTAAATTGCGGATCCTTCCAGTAGGCATAGCGCTGGGCTTTGCGTCGATGTTCTTCCTCTACGGATCGCTTCCTTTCAAACTCGACGTTGCGCTGGCAGTCCTGCCGTATTTTGCGATGGGAAAGCTTGTGAAATCTCTCGGGATATCGACACGAAGAGTCCCCGTCATTATAACAATCGTTGCGTCTGCTTTATACTTGATCGTCGCTGCGTTTTGTAATGGGGTTTATTTGATGGAAGACTATTTCGGTTCATCGCCCTCTCTGTACATATTTGCGGCCTTAGTTGGAGTAATTGCAATCTCCGGAATTGCACAACTCATAGAGAAGCATGCCCCCTTGAAGCGGATCTTTTCTCTCTTTGGGAAACGGACCCTGTTTGTTCTGGGTTATCACATAGTTGCCGGCTTTCTTGTTTATCCAATTTTTGATTTTTTTGGAGATCCAATTGAAATCATGGAGAGATTCTGGTACGTATACTGGTTTATCAACATGACTGTTGTTTTCCTGTTGATAAGATTCCTGCCGGAACCCGCAATAACAATCTTGTCAGGAAGCTTTTTGGCGAAGCGGAAAGCGAATGCTCCAGAGCGCGCTTCGGGAAAATTGTGAAGAGAAAATCTACCGAAGACGAGTATAGTTCTTAGCCCCGCATTTCATACTCGGAGCAGTCGCTTTCGAGGATTGTTCGATCTGCCACATCCGGCATTTTGCTTCCTCGCTGAAGGAGTTGAGGATTCTTGCCAGCTACTTCTTGACCCGCTAATTATCCAAAAATGGTATTATCCTATTTGAAGAAGCTTTTGTGGAGGGATTCCTATGCTTGTTTTACTTATTGTAGTAGCAGTTTTGCTCGGTTATCTTGCATACAGGCTTATTCTGAGAGAAGGAGGCATATTTCTGGGGCCATACGAATTCAAGTTTAGAAAAGAACCGGGTCCTGAGGAGTTTATGCGCCGCTTGAAAGAACTGCAGCAGAGAAATCAGGAGTTTGAGAGCAGGCTCGTTCTTAGCGCGGCTGCCAGTAAGTTTCCAGACAATATGGAATTCTTCAGACTTGCAATGGACAAAGTTTTCGCCGATCTGAAAAATGCAAGGACCGAGGAAGAGGTGGAGGAGATCTTTCTCAACGGGGAAAGACTTCTTAAGGATTTTGGAGCAGCTTCCAACGCAAATTCAATACCGCTCGTCACTGAATATTCGAAAAGACTTGTCCAGGCGCAGGAAGAGTTCTTCTCTCTGAGAAAGCAAAGGGATCTTGATCTCAAGCAAAGGCAGAATGAACGTAATGAAGAGATTTTGAAGGAGCTTGAGAGCATACTGGAAGGAATCAAGGCTTCTAACGATGAGATGGCGATAAGAGACTCGATGAACAATGCAGCAAGATTGGAGACAGGACTCGATCTCTCCTTGCTGGATGAGACACAGAACGAGAGATATCGAGATGTGAAGAATGGGTTCTATATGGTGGCCGAGGAAAAGGTAGAATCCCTTAGAAGCTCAAGATACGCGAGATACAATAGAAAGGCAATTGAGAGACTAAAAAAGCTGCTCGACGAGTTTTCTGAAAACGAGAAAGAACTATCCAGAAGCGGAAGCTCTCTTCCTATGATTCTCAAGGAAAAGATCGGTTCACTGAATACCTCTTACTTCGATGGTCCGACAATGCAATATTTCAACTATGTATACGGCTATATATTCTCTCTCATAGATGAAGATCTGAAGTTTGAAGTGACAAAAGTGATGACGGAAACCGACAAGGATACGTTGGATATATGAGCAACGAGCGAGGAATTCAAGTTAGAAAGCAGGCTATTAGTCTTTTTTTAGATTCCGGCCTGAAGAAGAGAGATTACATCGGCGAGGAGAACAATCTGAAAGGAGCTCTTGAAGTTTTCGATAGCTCACTTCCATTTCGAAGGGCATCGGAGTATTCTGTAGAAAGTTTGGTTTCGCTTAGCAGCATCAAGAAGACATGCGAGAATTTGGAGATGAATCTTGAGAATCAGAAGAAGAGTGTCAAGCCCCATAGCGTTGTAATGAAGGAGGAGGCCGTAACTCCTGTTGAGATAATTCTCAAGGAAACTCCCCTCAAGCAGTGGTATACTACCGGGAAGACTCTGGGAAGCTTGGCTTCAATTGGCGCGAAAGTCGCCCTTCAATTGCTTAAGAACAAGAAGGACGAGAAAACTTTCAAGAAATTGCGTCTTCTTGAAATTGAGATTGTCTATCGTAAACTGGAAGAACGATACTAGTTTTCCACATCTTTCAAAAGATCTTCAAGTGCCTTTACGACCTCGCGGCGCACGGCTCCTTTGTCAAGAGAAAAATTCAGCATTTGATTCATCCTCTCTACTCGAACCATTCCCGCTTTTCGAAGAATCGCCGTGTGTTCGCCAATCTCGTAATTTGAAAGGTTCAACGCCCTGGCAAGTTCATTTCCCGAGGATTTTCCGGCAGAAAGGTGTTTTATAATTGCAAGTCTCTTCTCATGAGCCAAGGCCTCAAAAGTGTCAGCGGTCATCTCCAGCTTATCCTTAGAAACTGACATTACTTCTTTGAAGCGAAATCCCACTGTGTACATGTCTTCATTGACGAAAGGAATCGATGCGTTTGAGACCAGAAATTCAGAGAAGTAGCTGGGACATATAACGGTTCTCTTGAGCTCTTCGTAACGAGTGTAGTCTATGTTTTTTATCAACAGCATTAGAAATCTTTCGCCAGACTGTTCAATTTCCTTCTTCAACTCACTCGCCGTTCTCAATAGAAGCTTCCCGATTCTGGGTTCCAGAGCTGAAAAAGCATTTTCGTAGAACCACTCGAGAAGATAGAGAAAGTCCTCCTTAGTTCTTGATGGGTCTGATAGCATTTCAAAGAGAATTGCCTTACGTTCTGTCGAGAAAGACATATCGCTCGAGACAAAGAGCAGCAATTCCTTATCGTCGTTCATAATCTTTTCAAAGGTATTCATATCGATAGTCCCCTTGCGGGGTCCATAGCCGGAGTAGATAAAGTGAATCATAAGAACTCTTTCCGGCATATCCTTTATATGCTCAATCAATTGCTTTGCATTTTCGATATTGCTGTGCGTTATATCCGGAAGAAGGCACATTCCGAAGAAGGTCTCCCAATCAAAAAACTCCTCGAGTTTCTGAACAATGTCAGAGGTGAGAATACTTCTTGTTTGGTTAATCCAGTTCTGAATATCCCTATCTTGCTCAAAATCCTCCTTATGGAGCGAGGACTTGAGATATTCGAGAAATCGGTCGTTGTTATTCAGCCTGAAAAGGCCGTGAAGAAGGTCGCAAGCAGTGCTTCGGCAAACCTCCACCTTGTCTATCCATTTCATAATGGCGCACCTCCAGAGAACCCAATCAACGGAATTATTGTATCACCTGCGGAACCCATACCAAAGTCATTATACAGCGTTCAACGGGCTCCACTCTCAGATATGAAACCATGTCAGGTGGTTTCGCGCAAAACTAGAGTATCAGCAGACTGACTGCCATCAATGCCATTCCCGCAATCAAACCCGAAATTGAGAGATGGTGCTTCCCATACTTCTCTGCTGAAGGTAGAAGCTCATCCAGGGATATGTAAACCATGATACCGGCGACACCGGCAAATACAACTCCAAAAGCCATTTCGTTGAAGAGAGTGTTGATCAATGCGAATCCAATTAATGCTCCGGCCGGTTCTGCAAGACCGGAAAGGAAAGAATAAACGAATGCCTTCTTCCTGCTTCCGGTTGCTTGATAGATCGGAACTGCCACGGCTATACCTTCAGGAATGTTATGGATTGCAATTGCGACTGCTATTGGAATACCAAGTGAAGGATCCTTCATCGCCGCCAGAAATGTGGCAAGTCCTTCAGGAAAGTTATGAACTGCAATAGCAAATGCAGTGAAGAGGCCCATTCTCATCAGACTTCTGTTCATCTGCTGCATTTCATCTACGTCTCTCATTTCATGAGGGTTTTCTGCAGAAGGCACGAGAAAGTCGATCAGCGCTATCAGTCCTATGCCTCCAAAGAAAGCAATTACATTGATCCAGTCACTGATACCATTTCCAATCGCCTCTAGGAGTGATTCTCTGCTCTTGACAAAGATCTCCACAAAGGAAACATATATCATTATCCCGGCAGAAAAGCCCAGGGAGACTGAAAGGAATCTGGTGTTGGTCTTCTTTGTAAGTATGGCCAGAATACTCCCTACACCAGTCGATAGGCCGGCAAAGATTGTTAGAAATAACGCAGGCCAGAAATTCACAAGTTCCATTGCAATCCTCCGCAAATTCTCTTTGAAAGATAAAATACTTCTTGGGTCTGCAAGCTAATCGATATATATCGATTAATTTAGAACAGTCAAAAGCGGCGCGCATCGGGCGCGCCTCGATCTCTTCCGGGTTACCTCACCGATTTCATACCTTCTTCGACTGCCTGAATGTTCAAATCCAGTAGAGCTGCTTTTCGACCGGTCAACTTCTTCTCCAGAGCCTTGCGCACTCCTTCCATGGTCACCGTGCCAGTCTTCTCGAGATATGCTCCCAAAACCACCATATTGGCAACCTTGAGATTCCCCAGCTTCTCTGCAATCGAATTTGCATCGATCTCGACAACGGAGATATCATTTCTAGTGGTTTTTCTGTCAACAACAGAAGTGTTTATCACCATCACTCCACCCGGTTGAATTTCTTTCTCGAATTTTATCAGAGATGGAATGTTCATTACAATCAGCTCGTTCGGAGCGTTTGTAATTGGTGACCCAATGATTTCATCGCTCACGACTACTGTGCAGTTGGCAGTTCCTCCCCGCATCTCCGGGCCGTATGAGGGAAGCCAGGTAGTGTGCTGGTTGTCAAACATTCCAGCCGTTGCCAGAATCTGTCCGATCAACATAACTCCCTGTCCACCAAATCCCGCAACTACTAAGAGATGCTCACTCATTTGATATCACCGACCTTGTCGACAAATACCCCGATGGGATACTCTTTCTTCATGTTTTCATTTAGCCAGTTGATTGACTCCACTGGGTTGAGCCCCCAGTTTGTCGGGCAAGTCGAAAGAACCTCGACCATTGAAAAGCCCAGCCCTTTTTGCTGTGCGACAAAGGCTTTCTTTATTGAAGCCTTTGCTTTCCTCACTTCCTGAGGAGAGCTCACAGCCACTCGTTCCAGATAGACAATTCCAGCGGTTTCCTTAAGCAATTCTGAAACATGAATCGGGAAACCTTCCGTCTCTGCCTTTCTTCCATACGGAGAAGTAGTGGTTTTCATTCCGAGCAGGGTGGTCGGTGCCATCTGGCCGCCTGTCATACCGTAGATCGCGTTGTTGACGAAGATCGTGGTGATCTTCTCGCCTCTGTTTGCAGCGTGAATGATCTCGGCAGTTCCAATGGCGGCAAGATCACCGTCGCCTTGATATGTGAATACTATCCTGTCCGGCATTGCTCTCTTCATTCCCGTGGCAACTGCCGGCGCCCTACCATGAGGAGCAACGGTTCCGTCCACGTCAAAGAATTCATACGCGAAGACCGAGCATCCTACTGGAGCTACCATTAGTGTCTTACCCTGAATCTCCAGTTCATCTATTACTTCTGCCACAAGTCTATGAATAATTCCATGGTGACAACCGGGACAGTATGAGAATTCATTTTCTGCAAGTGATTTAGGTCTCCTGTAAGTTGCCTGTGCCATTTAATCACCTCATCCTATAAGTCTGACGAGTTCTTTTAAGACTTCGTCTGGTGTTGGAACCATTCCTCCGGTTCTTCCGTAGAAATGAATTGGTAACGCTCCTTCGACTGAGAGGCGGACATCTTCCACCATCTGGCCGATCGACATTTCCACATCAAGGCAGAACTTTTTTCCCTTTGTGGCGGTCTTCACTTCAGTATATGGAAATGGCCACAGGGATATAGGTCTAAACAGTCCAACTTTAATTCCCTGCTTCCTTGCCATTTTCACTACGCTGCCAAGAATTCTGCCCATCGTTCCGTATCCGACAAGAACATACTCAGCATCTTCAAGGTCACTCGTCTCATATCGGACTTCATTTGCCTTTATCTCTTCATAGCTTTTGTGTACAACTATATTCATCTCTTCAAGCTTCACCGGATCGATGTCGAAAGAAGTCACTTTGTGAGGTTCACGGTCCTCCGTTCCTCTCAGTGCCCAGTCCGAGTGATCATTGATCCCCTCGAGTTCAACGAAATCAGGAAAGACAACGGGTTCCATCATCTGTCCAAGCATTCCGTCGGCAAGCATCATCACCGGCACTCTATAAGTATCTGCCAGATTGAAGGCGCTTTCCATTAGATCGACCGCTTCCTGAATACTTCCAGGAGCTAAGACTATCAAGTGATAGTCTCCATGACCTCCGCCTTTGGTCGACTGGAAGTAGTCGCTCTGCGCAGGCTGAATATCTCCAAGTCCAGGTCCGCCTCTAACTACATTTACGAACACCGTAGGAAGCCTTGCTCCCGCAATGTATGAGACTCCTTCTTGCATTAGGCTGAAGCCGGGACTGGATGTCGAAGTCATCACTCTGTGACCTGTACACGCGGCACCGTAGACCATGTTAACCGCGGCCACCTCGCTCTCTGACTGAAGAAAGACGCCGTTTACCTCCGGCATTCTTCTTGCCATATATTCAGTGAATTCTGACTGAGGAGTAATGGGATAACCAAAATACAGTCTGCAGCCAGCCCTAACAGCAGCTTCTGCCATTGCTTCATTTCCTTTTACCATCATCTTTTCGGCCATGGTCACCCTCCTATACCTCTACCGTTTCTTTGTAGACGGTTATTGCTGTATCAGGACACATCATGTAGCAGAAGCCGCATCCGATACAGTTGTCGGGATCATGTTGTTGGGCGGGACGATAGCCCTTGCTGTTGAACTTGTCCGAGAAGCTCAGCACTTTCTTCGGGCAGAAGTTGATACATAGACCGCAGCCTTTGCACCGCTCTTCGTCGATTTTCACGAAGTTTCTACTCATTCTCTACCTCCCATGGATTCATCATATATTTCTTCATTTCAAGTTTATCAAAGATGCCGTTTCCATTTTCCAGTCCTTTCATGACAGCCGTGAATGCTACTGGCGTTGAGACTCTCTCAGATACTGCTTTCGTAAAGTCCTCGCCCTTCTGAACTACTTCTGCCGTCGTTTCAGAACCTATATTTGAGTTATTCACAAGGTAATCGATCTTCATTCTAGAAGTCTCCTGGAGTCTGAGGAAGTGAAGGGCGGCGTTTTCAACGGTGTCATTGAACGGTCTGAAGGGATTCAGAACATAGTACGTCTCACATTTATCTTTTGGTAATCTTGAGCTCAGTGAAGAAAGAACGACTGCTCCGTCGTCATTTCCTCCAACGTCAAGAACTACCCTGAAATCTGGATTCTCAAAATAGCCGAAGACTTCGGCAGGAATTATCGGCAAATCGGCGTGAGAAAGCTTTCCTTTGGGGGCGATGATCTTGATTCCGAACTCCGCAAAGGACTCTCTCATGTCTCGGGATCTGTAATATGGGCTTATAGTATCAATGTCTGCAAGAGCTACACGTTCTCCGTTTTTCGCAAGCAATCTGGTGACATTGAGAGCTATTTCGGTCTTGCCGCTGCCGAACATTCCCATGAAGATCAGAATTTTCTTCGAAAAGTTCATTCTGCTCTCCTATACTGTTTTGTCTTCTCGATCCCTTCAAGAACTCTGGAGCAGGCCATTGCAAGGGACAATTCTTCATTGCCTCCCGGAACCACACTAATGGGAGCAATGAAGGACAGTTTTTCGGTGAGCCATGGAACCATGAATCTGCTGTCGTGGGCTATACCACCAGTAATAATTATGGAATCAACATCGCCGCTGAGAACAGCCGCCATTCTCCCCGCCCACTTCACAATCTGGTACGCCATAGCCTTATAGGCCATCTCCGCATTTTTATCTCCGTCAACTATTGCCTGCTGGATCTTTTGGCAGTCACTTGTTCCGGTGTAAGCCATAAGCCCGCCATTTCCCTTTATCAGTTTCTTGACTTCATTTTTCGAGTACTTCGCTGAATAACAGAGCTTTATCAAGCCTGTTATGGGGAGCGTACCGGCTCTCTCGGGGCTGAAAGGTCCGTCGCCATCGAGAGCGTTATTTACATCGACTACTCTGCCTCTTTTGTGAGCTCCGATCGAAATCCCTCCACCCATGTGAACAACAATGAAGTTCATTTCTTCATACTTCTTCCCGTATCTTGCGGCTACCTCTCTTGTCACTGCCTTCTGATTTAGGGCGTGAAAGATTGATCTTCGAGTGAAGTCTGGATGGCCAGAAAGCTTCGCAACAGGGTCCATTTCGTCTACCACTACTGGATCTGCAATATAAGCGGGTGTCTCCTTTCCGCTTTCCAATGATAGTTCTTTAGCAAGTATCGCTCCCAAATTTGACGCGTGCTCTCCATACTTTGCGGATCTTAGGTCTTCTATCATGTCATCGTTTACAGTATATGTGCCGCTTTCGAGAGGTCTTAGCATTCCCCCTCGTCCAATGATCGCATCGATCTCTGTCAGAGGATGACCCGCTGACTCCAGAAAATCGACAATCAATGCTTTTCTAAACGCGCGCTGTTCGTAAAGGGAAGCAAATTTACTCAGCTCGTGAGGTGAGTGTCGAATAGTGTGTTCTCCAGTCACTTCACCGTCTTTGAAGAGCGCAAGTTTTGTTGAGGTTGATCCAGGATTAATCACAAGTATGACAGACATCATATCACTCCCGAAAGAAGAACGTTCAAGGCTATCGACTTCAATTTGGTACTTGCCGAATCGGCTCTGGAAGTCAGTATTATCGGAACCCTTCCTCCAACTACTGCACTTGCCAGCTGACAATCGGAGAGAAACGCCATTGCTTTGTAAAAGATGTTTCCCGCTTCGATATCGGGCATTATAAGTATATCTGCATCGCCAGCTACAGTACTGGAAATTCCTTTGTGCTTCGCAGCTTCTAATGAGATAGCGTTATCAAGAGCGAGCGGTCCATCAACTTCAACAGCTCCCAGCTGGCCTCTTCTTGCCATCTGGGAAAGAACGGCTGCATCTGTTGTTGCGGACATCTTAGAATTCACAACCTCGATTGCAGCCAGCACTGCGACCTTCGGTTTTTCAATTTCTAAAGCCCTTGCGACCGCAGCCGAGTTGATAATTGAGTCAGCTTTCTGACTTAGATCGGGCGCTATTACCATTCCCGCGTCTGCCACTAGAATCAGTTTGTGATACTTCTTGATCTCGAAGGCGGTGACGAGATTCATTGTTCTTCCTGTCCTGAGACCATACTCATCCTTCAGAAAGACGCTTAGGAGTTCTCCCGTTTTCACATTGCCTTTCATGAGAATGTCAGCATTCTTAAGCGAAACTGCCTCTACAGCCTTCTGAATCGATTCGCTCTTCGAGGAACAGTCTACAATTGAAAGATTCTCTGAAAAATCCAGCTCGCTAATGATTTCCTCTATCTTGCTTTTCGAACCAAAAAGAATGAAAGACGCCATTCCTTCTCGTGCCGCCTCTTTTGCTGCGGAAAGCACTGTGGGGTCGTCGGCCGCCGCAATTGCTATCACCTTTGGGCTGCTCTTGGCGCGGAAGAGCAGTTGTGAAAGACTTGAGATCATGAAGCCACCTCCGCATCAAACTCTCTTACCTTTTCTGCCCCTTCAAGAACTCTCTGTGCGCCAAGGGCAAGAGACAACAGTTCGTTTTCACCAGGTTCAATAACGACCAGAGCGAATTTTCCAACAAAGCTCTTTATTTTCTCAACAAGCCCAGCGTTATAAGCCATGCCTCCCGTGAGAACAATAGCATCGATTTGGCCGCCACCTAGAGCAACCATACCACCGATTTCTTTGCTAATTTGGTAAACCATCGCATCGACTACCATTGCTGCGTTAGGATCGCTATCTGCCATTTCTAGCGCCTTTCTCAGGTCATCTGTGCCCAGATAGGCTCGCAGTCCTCCGGACTTCAAATATCTGTCAATAAGCTGTTTCTCCGTATATTCACCGCTGAAACACTTCTCCGCCAAATCTCCTACCGGAAGTTCTCCGGTCCTAGTCGGGCTAAAGGGCCCTTCGTCTGTCGCGTTGTTAACGTCAACCATCTTGCCTCTCAGTTGCAGCCCTACAGAAATGCCTCCGCCAAGGTGAGCGATTACCAGGTTAAGGTTTTCAACACTCTTTCCAAGATCAGCGGCAATCTGTCTTGCTGCAGCCTTCATGTTCAAAGCATGTAGTCTCGAAATCCTTGGCAATTGGGGAAGACCGGAAAACCGAGCTTCTTCGCAAAACTCATCAATTGAAATAGGATCCGTTATGAACACGGGGATCTTTCCTTCGGAAAGAAGAAATCCTATCGGTGCAGCAAGATTGGAAGGGTGATCGACCTCAGCGTGATGCAGAAGAAAATCAACCATCTTCTCGTCAACTCTATAGGTGCCGCTTTCAAGAGGGGGAAGAATTCCTCCTCTGCAGGCAATTGCATCGAAATCAAACTGAACTTCACGATCCCTAAGAAAGGAGATAATTTCCTCTGCCCTCTCTCGAATATCATCTTCAGGATTCTTCTGCGATGCGAAATGTCTGATCGCTCCTTTCGTTACTTCATGTTCGTTGTTAAAGACAGCGATTTTCGTTGAAGTAGATCCGGGGTTTATCGCTAAGATTTTCATTTTATCACTTCCTCAGAGGATATTCTTCTCTTTGCCATACTCCACAACGATCTTCTTCAGCCTTCTTACTCCTTCTATGATATCCTCTCTGGGAGGAAGACAGAAGGATAATCGCATCGAGTTCCTGCATGTGTTGTCCAGCGAGAAGGCCTCTCCTGGGACAAAAAGCACATTCTCGGCCTTGCCCATCTCCAGCATTTCTTCGGTATCAAAGTTTTCAGGAAGTGTGAACCAAATGAAAAGGCCTCCGTCAGGTTTCGTCCAATGAAATCCCTTCATGTCTCCAAAATTCTTCTCGAGCTCTGCAAGCATGAGGTTCTTCTTGTCTTTGTAGAGAGCTATTGTTGGTTCAATCTGTGCAAGCAGGTCATGCCTCTGAAGATATCTGGCCGCGATTCTCTGCGTTAGGCTGGGAGTGCAGAGATCTGATGCTTGCTTAGCCATGACCATTTTTCTTATTATGGTCTTGTTCCCAATGACGATTCCTAATCTCAGCCCCGGGGAGAGAATCTTGCTGAATGTCCTCAGAAGCAACACCCTGTTCTGACCTCCAATTTTGAATATTGGATCTATTGAATCGCCTTCGTACCTGAGGTCACCGTAAGGATCATCCTCAACGATCAGAACGTCATACTTCTCAGCGATTTGGACAAGCCTCTTTCTCTTTTCCAGTGATATTGTGACGCCACCCGGATTGTGAAAGTTAGAGATAACGTATATGAACTTGACCTTGTTAATCTCTCCTCGTGAAGCAATCTCTTCCAGTCTGTCTTCAACCTCATCAAGATCAATTCCGTCCTCACGAAGATCCATGTAGACGTAGCCGTTCGACCTCAATGCGAAAGCGCTGGCGGCTCCAAGATAGACTGGTTTCGAAACGAAGTAGATACTGTCGTCGTCGAGGAAGATCTTGCCCACAAGATCGAGCGCACTCTGGGAACCCACAGTGACGAGCAGATTGTCAACGTCGAGACCTTCTATTCCGCTTTCCCTTTTCAGAAGAGATATATACTCTTCCTTTAGAATTGGATCACCCTCAGTTGAGCCATACTGAAGAGTGAACTTGTACTCTTTCTCAAGGACTTCCTTTGATATTTCGGCCATTTCAAAACGCGGAAATGTATCTGGGTCGGGAACACCTCCGCCAAAAGAAATCATTCCCGGTTTCGAGGTAACCTTAAGCAGTTCCCTGATAACATTGGATTTCATTCTGAGTGCGATCTTCGAAAACTTCTCTGTCACGATTTACACCCCCTGGTAGTTGTTTTAGTAGTCATCACAATATCAGTCAGCAATAGCATGCCAGGAGATTAGAATTGTATAAATTGCTTATTGAAAGCCAAAGACAGAAGCTTTCATACTTTGAGCCTCAGTTCGGTGAATACTTCTGCATGCAAAACCTTGCATACATGCAATCATGTGCATGACGATAGGGATATTTCCACCTGAAGGAAATCTATATGGGAATTAGATTTTAGATTCTCTTGAATCCCATTTCAATCAATTCCTCGAGGTTTACTTCACTTGAGAGCCTCGAACACTTCGAATCAATGGAAGCTCTTCCAACGGCGATTGCAACCCTTCTTGCGATTCCCGGTTCAAAAGGCCTCGGCAAAATGTAGTCCCTGGAAAGCTTTTCGTCAGGCACAGCCGAAGCAAGAGCATCAGTCGCGGCCAACTTCATAGCTTCGTTGATCTCTCTTGATTTCGTATCAAGAGCGCCTCTGAAGATGCCCGGGAAAGCCAGAACATTATTTATCTGGTTTGGGAAGTCTGATCTGCCGGTGGCGACAATTGATGCGCCCGCACTGCGGGCAAGATCCGGCATAATCTCGGGTACGGGATTGGCCAGAGCGAATATGATCGGTTCGGGAGCCATTTTGCGCACCATTTCAGGCGAAAGAAGCCCGGCAACAGAAGTGCCAATGAAGAGATCGGCGCCCTTCACAGCGTCCTCTAGACTTCCTCTGAGATTATCGGGATTAATTTCCTTGACGATCTCAGAATGGAACTCATTTAGGAGAGTGGCTGGCTGATTCCTGTTCAGTATTCCATTTTTGTCGACCGCAACAATATTTCTCGCACCAGCCGCCAGCAGCATTTTGATTGTTGCGCCTCCGGCTGCGCCGACGCCGACAGTCGCTATCTTCAGATTCTCAATCCTCTTTCCGACAATCTTCAGGGCATTTCTCAATGCGGCAACGGCGACTATCGCTGCCCCATGCTGATCGTCATGAAAAACGGGAATATTGAGCATCTTCTGAAGTTCGCTTTCAATGAAGAAGCATTTTGGCGAGGAGATATCCTCAAGGTTAATGCCTCCAAATGTTGGAGCGATTGCCCTAACGAATGAGATAATTTCCTCTGAACTATGGACATCTATGCAGAGCGGGAAGGCATCAACATTTGCGAACTCCTTGAAAAGAACGGCTTTTCCTTCCATAACAGGAAGTCCCGCTTCTGGGCCAATATCGCCGAGGCCAAGAACTGCCGTTCCATCTGAAACTACCGCAACGTAATTCCATTTGTTTGTGTAATCATAAGCAAGTTCTTTATCGCTCTCAATTACTCTGCACACATCGGCTACCCCCGGAGTGTACGCAAGCGAAAGGGCCTCCATGCTGTCCACTCTAACCTTGCTCTTTACTTCTAGCTTCCCCCTGAGATCTTTGTGAAGTTTCAATGCCTTTTCGTTCACACAATCACCTTCTATTCAAAGTAAAGAAATCCGAACCGTTAACATCAGTTGCAACAATCAACGGAAAGTCTCTGACATCAATCTCGAATATCGCTTCTGTGCCCAGATCTTCGTAAGCGATGGCCCTTAGAGACTCAATCCTCTGCGCAAGCGAAGCGGCCGCTCCGCTTGGAGCGATCAAATAGACTCTTCTAAATCTCCTACATAGATTTGCTGACAGATCCGATCTCCTTCCCTTCCCGATGGTTGCCAGAACGCCCTTTTCGAAAAGCATTTCTAAGAAACCATCCATCCTTAGTGAAGTAGTCGGACCGATTGCTCCGCAGCTTCCTTCGACTAGCTTGGCCGGACCGGCATAGAATACAATCGCTCCCTTAAGCTCTACAGGAAGTGTCTTGCCCTCTTCGTACAACTTCTTGAGACGCATCTGAGCTGCATCTCTCATCACCAGGAGCTTGCCCGTGAAGCTGAGTTCTTCACCGGGGAACAAATCATCTATCTTCAAAGGCAACTACCCCCTTTCTACAGAGATAACAATCAACAGCCAATGAAACCGGAAGAATCGCAATGTGACAAGGCGCAGTCTCAATGCTAACCGAGTAAGCGGTCATTCCCTCTCCCAGTCCTTGATAACCGATATGAAGAGAATTTATCTTTTTCAGAAGCTTCTCCTCAAGAAAGGCGTAGTCAACGTCAGGGTTCTTCGAATCCAACTCTCTAGTCAGAGCAAGCTTGGCAAGGAGCATTGATTTCTCTGAGCTTCCCCCGATGCCTATTCCGACCCTCAGTGGAGGACAACCCCTGCCTCCTCCTTCAGAAATTGAATTGGCAATTGTTTCGATAAACTCTTCTTGAGATGCTGTCGGGTTGAACATGAAAAGTCTTGAGAGATTCTCGCTTCCTCCGCCTTTTACTAGGAAACGTATCTCCAATTCTCTTCCGGAAATCATGAAAGTATGGACTACCGAAGGCGTATTGTCTCCACTGTTCTCTCTGTGTATTAGGGGATCCTTTACAATTGAGTATCTATAGGGATTTCTTGAATAGGCTCTCCTAACGGCCCTATTGAGGGTGTCTGATATGGGTTCTTCAAGAGATACCTCCTGGCCGATGAAGACGAAGAATTCAATGAAACCTGTGTCCTGGCACAGGGGAAGCTTCAGCTCTTCTGCAAGCAACGAGTTCTTATTCAGAATAGATGAGAAAGGACCGGTGTAGAGTCTCAGAGAAGTTCTGATCTTATCATCCAATATTGTGTTTGCCCGTACTAGCGCGTTCTCGATCTCTCCCGCTATCGAAGATGCTTTTATCAAGAATTCACCTCATTATCTCTGAAAAGCTTATGATGAGCGACGTCATATTCATTTATAACACTTTGCGCTCCCGATTGCCCTAAAGATCATTTCTCCAAATTGGAAGCATGAAGGAGGTCAGTGTTCTCAGCTCGTAGATGAAGCTCAGAAACGCCAGAAAAAAGATACTTCAGAAAAGCCCTTGATAGAATGATAACTTGGTCTTCCCAACTTAACTGCAGAGTTATCAGGTTTTCACGATCTAGATTCTCCAGCTGTTAGGAAATCAATATACTGAAAAGCTTCCATAGTACAACTAAATAGTGTACAATACTATTGGAGGTGAAATAATGAGAATTTTTGATTTTCAACTGACTACTATTGACGGATGGAATAAATCGATGGAAGACTTCAAGGGGAAGGTGCTGTTGTTGGTGAACACGGCCAGCAAATGTGGATTTACTCCGCAGTATGACGGTCTGCAGAGAATCTTTGAAGAGTTCAAAGATAAAGATTTCGTTGTGCTAGGGTTCCCCTCTAATGACTTTCTTTTTCAAGAGCCAGGCAGCGATGAAGAGATAAAGGCTTTCTGCAGCACAAACTTCAGCATAACATTTCCGATGTTTTCGAAGATTCACGTGAAGGGGAAGGACATCCATCCACTTTATGAGTTTCTTACTTCAGGCGGTGGGAAGAAAGAGTTTTCAGGAAAAGTGAAATGGAACTTCACGAAGTTCTTGATTAACAGAGAGGGAGAGATAATTGGAAGATTTGAGCCAAAGGAGGAACCCGAGTCATTTCGTTCAGCAATTGAGGAGGCGGTTTTGTGAGTAAGAAAGAGGATGTCGCGATTCCAAGAGAAGATGAGCTGCTCAGACTGGACAATCAGCTTTGTTTTGCTTTGTACTCCAGCTCGAGGGGTATCACAAGGCTGTACAGACCGTTGCTTCTGGAGTTCGGCATAACCTACCCCCAATATTTGGCAATGCTTGTTCTATGGGAAAGGGAGCCGCTTACCGTAAAAGAACTCGGTGAAAGACTGTTTCTCGATTCTGGAACCCTGACTCCTTTGCTGAAGAGAATGGAGAAACAGGGACTCCTGACAAGAGAAAGGTCTCAGGGTGATGAGAGGCAGGTGCTGATAAGTCTGACAGATGAAGGAAGAAAACTTAAGGATAAGGCACTGGCCATTCCGCTGAAAATTGCCAACCAGGTAAATATTTCTCAAAGCGAGTTCATTTCTCTCTTGACATCTCTGAAAAAGCTGATGAAAAAGATAGATATGGGCGGCTCGAACAACTCCATGTAGTTGATGCAGGACAAATGACAGTATTACAGTTCGTAATAATATATATCGCGGGTGCCGCAGCTGGTTTTATGAATGTTATGGCGGGAGGGGGTTCAATGGTCACTCTCCCGATACTCATGTGGATAGGATTGCCGCCGCCTGTTGCAAATGCTACCAACAGACTGGGTGTGATATTTGAAAGCGGTATAGGAGTAAAGACATTTCGATCCGGGGGTATGAGGTTTGACAAGTCTGTACTTCCGGCGATACTGTCTGCAACGATAGGTTCAGTCATAGGTTCAATGTTTGTCTCTACAATACCTAAGGATGTGCTGGAGAAAGTGATCGCAGTAACTCTCCTGGGCGTGGTTCTCCTAATGTTACTGAAACCGAAGCGACTTGCTTTATCAAAACCCTCTCGAGTCCTCTCGACTGTAATCTTTTTCGGTGTGGGCTTCTACGGGGGATTTTTACAGGCGGGAGTTGGTTTCTTCCTGATTGGAGCGATTACCTTTTCGTACGGTTTTGATCTAGTGAGGACGAACTTCACTAAGATTCTTATCGTCTTCATCTACACGGTTTTTGCTCTGGCTATCTTTATCCTTAATGGGATAATCTACTGGGTTCCCGGTCTGGTTCTTGCGGCAGGAAACGTTGTCGGAGCCTATTTTGCTGCTAAGCTGTCGATAAGAAAGGGCAGCGGTTTCGTGAAATGGATCTTGCTGATAATCGTGGTCGTAAACGCCATCAGGTATCTCTTCTTCTAGAGGAGTGTGACGGATTTCCGATGAGAGAGCTTCTGAGTTTTCTGAAGAAAACAGGTTATTTGACCGACCCTAGACTGGAGTCGGCCTTAATGGAACTTGACAGGAGGGATTTCGTCTCACCCGAAGTAGCGGATGAGGCTTACTCCGACAGAGCTCTAGTGAGTCTTGCAAGCTCGGGGGAGATTTGCTCCACATCGACACAGCCGTCTCTCTTGATTAGCATGATAGAAGAGTTGAAACTTGACGAAGAAGACAAGGTCCTGGATCTTGGAACGGGAACAGGCTTCTGCGCTTGTCTGCTTGGAAAAACGTTGAAAAATGGAAGCGTGATCTCAGTTGAAACTGCCAGAACGGTTGCATCTATTGCCTCGGAAAACGTGCGACGATACTGCCTGAGCAATGTGCGGATAGTGATCGCCGATGGTAGATTTGGTTTCAAAGATGAAGCTCCGTACGATGCAATAATATCCACCGTGGCTTTGCCGGGAATAACCGTCGAGCTGTTCAATCAAATGAAGATCGGCGCGAGATCTATCATCCCGATACACAGAAGCTACATGAACACGCCCGTTTTCTTATTCGAAAGAATCGATGAAGTAACCTTGAGAGCTGAGATAAGAACAGGGGCGATCTTCATGGTTGTGAAAGACTCAAAACCAGACCCTCTATACTGTGATAACAAGTTCTCACTTGAGCTTCGAGAAGGGAGATTTCGAAAGGTCTAGCTTAGTTGCTGGCAATCTTCCAGAGAATCTCAACACCCTTTTCTATAACAGAGTCAGCAGGCAAAAACCTTGAATTATGTAGTCCGTGCTGTTCTCCTCTTCCTGTACCCAACCAGAAAAGCACAGAAGGGTATTTCAAAGCGATCACTCCAAAATCCTCTCCCACATATTTCATTTCGACCGGGTTTACATCGACCAAAGCGCACAGCTTATCGTAAAGGCTTTCGTCCACAAAAACCTGCGGATACTTCGAACCGATCTCCTGAGAGAAATCTAGATTTCTTTCAGCAGCGACTTTTCTCCCAAGCTCTTCGAGTTCCATGATTGCTTCCTCTGAAAGCTCAAAAGCTTTGGTTCTTACAGTTCCTGAAAGAGTGCAGGAATCTGCCACCACATTTCTAACTCTGCCCCCCTGAATGAGTCCAAATCTGAGTACGGAATCTCCTCTATCTACCGAATAGACCCTTTGGAGAAAATCCGCAGCTCCCTCGATAGCGTCTCTTCCCCGCTTATAGAAAGCAACGTGTGCCGACCTTCCCTTGAAAGTACAGTCTGTTTCGAAGGCTGAGGCAAAGAGAACGCCGGCTCTTGTGTAAACAGATCCTTCAGGGAACTCATCATTTACATGAAGCGCCCAGGCTTCAGTTATTTCATATTGCTCCAACTTCGATAAGCATTTCGCAGCGCCGCCCCCACCTTCTTCAGCCGGCTGGAAAAGAAAGAGACAATTCCTGTCAAGATCGCTTGTTACTATTCTCTCAATTAGACCAATGAGAATTGTCATATGAACATCATGCCCGCATGCGTGCATAAAACCTTCATGTGAAGATTTGAACGGAACATCTGTTTCTTCAAGAACAGGAAGAGCATCCATATCGGCTCGAAATAGAACGAAAGGGCCTTCGACCTTTTCCCACTTCGCCAAAATTCCAGTTCCCGCAACCTTTTCGTAGGGAACAGAAAATTGATTCAGGAAACTCATAATATACGCCTGAGTCTTGAACTCATTGAATCCAATCTCCGGAATCTCATGTAAGTCATGCCTAATTCTCGATAAATCCATGCACTCCTCCTTCAAATCGCTTCTTTTGACGTAATACAGAAAAAATCTTGCCGTCGGAAGCTCGCTCACTAGAACCTCGTCATTATCACGAAGCATCAGAATCCTGATTTTCCTATTTGCCTCAGTCTGTTCATTCGTTTGCAGAGAAAGGGCTTCTGAACTGAAGCAAGAGATATGGGGTTCTAGGCGAGAAAGACGACTTCTTCCGAGTCTATCACACGTCACCTTTGACTCTTAAATACCTTTCCTGTAGAGACAGAACTCCATCATGCTCTTAGCGCTTTTCTGCTCGCAATCTTTATCTGGGACCGCGTACTGATTAAGTTATACTGAATACCGTTTAACAGCCCGCTCGTTGGTTTATTATAAAGAAAAAGGCGCCTGAAGGCGCCTTTTGATCGAATGTCCAATCAATTGAGGGCATAGTCCCAAAGAGTGATTGTAGTAGAGTCATCGGCGTAATCGTCGCCCATGTAGGTTTCAAGAGCGAAAGGAATGTCTGGATCAATTATCCAGTACATCGACAACTCTCCGTCCTCATTGTACAAAGCGACTTTTGTTCCAGTAAACGTTCCATTCTTCCCTTCTACTGAATAAAGTCCCTCGTACTTTAGAGTGCCAAAACCATATAGTTTCGTATTCATCTGTTCTTCCAGGTCAATTGCGTCATAAATGAAAGATAGCATTGGATTAAGGAAGATGTACATCATCATTGAGAACTGCTGGCCGAACATCATGTCTGAGGTGAGCTCAGTGTCGAGGGGCAAGAAGTAGGTAGTATCGTAATTCAGGATGAATTGGTTTTCATCGCGATCGATTGTTACCCCGTATATCATTTCCTTCTGTTCTCCACTCTCGAAGTACGAAATCTTATTGTAGACGTACTTCACGGTAGAGTAATCCTGCAGTGGCACCCAGGATGCAAAAACGCTCGCCGCCAGAACCAGTACTAGAACAACCGCAACTTTCTTCACATCATCACCTCCAAAACTTGGTACCAACATTATACAACTTTCTCGGCGAATAAACTCAAATGAAGAGACAAGAAAGCAGTCTGGATTGGTTATAATTGGCCGAGGTGATCATCTTGAAGAGAGCACTAATTACCGGAGCGTCATCGGGAATTGGCGAAGTCTTTTCCTATGAGCTTGCAAATCGGGGGTATGAAACGATTCTTGTAGCCAGGCGATTAGAGAGATTGCAGACGATCTCCAATCGGATTGAGAAAGATCTCAGGGTCAGATCTATTCCGTTGAAAGGTGATTTGACGAATGAAAACGACCTGGTTGAAGTTTCGAAGCACCTGAAAGACGTAGATCTTCTCATAAACAACGCAGGGTTCGGACTAATTGGTTCCTTTGAGGATATTGAAGCGGATAGAGAAATGCAGATGATCAGGCTTAATATCGGAGCTCTATACTTCTTGACGAAAAAATACGCTCTCATGCGCAACAACACTGGCGGAGGAGTTATTAATGTCGCTTCGACTGCCGCCTACTTGCCTGTGCCGGGAATGGCTGTCTATGCTGCAACAAAGGCCTTTGTACTTAGCTTCAGTGAAGCCGTTAGCGAAGAGCTCCAATCCAAGGACTTCAAAGTAATGGTTCTGTCTCCGGGGCCAACAAGAACAGAGTTTTTCGATGTCGCTTCGGGAGGAAGGAAGCAGCTGCCGGGTTCCATGTCCCCCGAAGAAGTTGTGAAAAGGGCGCTTGATGCATTTGAAAAAGGAAAGAGAAGCGTGGTAAGCGGATTGATCAACAAAATAATCGCTTCAGGATCAAGGTTGGTGCCGAGATCAATAGCAATGAAAGCCGCGAGAAGAGTATTTGAAGAATAGTGGACTGAAAGGCTGCTTTAAAACTCTGAGCAACTTTGTAATTTCCAATGACCTCTAGTCTCAACACACTACTGAATTTCTGCAACGAATATTCATTCAGTCAGGCGAAACTCTTCGATTGTGAGTGAAAAGGAAAGATAAAGCCAACAGGATTGACCTTCGAGCGATTTCCAGATTCTCAGGAGATTTTAAGCCACGCAGGTTAATATCTATTCAAGATCCAAAAAACGGAGGTAGAAGATTATGAAGAGAGTATTATGTGCAATAGCGATAGTTCTGATTTTCAGTTCAATGACACTGGCCAGCGGCTTAATGACCGAGGAAGATGGAATTGCTTTCATGAGAGAAGAAGAAAAGCTGGCTCATGACGTCTATACCGTTCTCTACGAAGTGTGGGGACTAAATGTCTTCAGTAACATTGCTAGAAGCGAACAGACTCATACAGAAGCGGTTCTTTCTCTAATCGGCGATTTTGGCATGGTAGATCCTGTAGGAGAAAATGAAGTTGGAGTCTTCACCGATTCGACGCTTCAGAAGCTTTATGATGAACTCATCGAGAGTGGAAGCAAGTCTCTTCTGGATGCGGTAAAAGTTGGTCTTCTGATAGAAGAGATAGATATTAAGGACCTGGAAGATTTGCTTGAGGGAGATATCGACTCGAGGACTGCAAGGGTATACGAAAATCTGCTTAGAGGCTCTGAGAACCACCTCAGGGCATTCCTCAGGCAGTATGAGAGACTTGCAGGAAGCTATTCTCCTGAAGTACTCGATGTTGAAAGGTTCAAAGAGATTGCATCTGGCAGATAGACTGGTCAGCGAATAGGATTCAAAAGGGCGGACAATCCGCCCTTTTCTTTTGGAATTAGGTATTCGGTGGTCTTTAGAGACAATTTTCCACCAAGATGGTTTCAAGTATTGGACGACTTTCTGCCCAATCATTGCTATGGACTCGTAATGACATATAATCTTATTATATGAACACGGAGGAGGGATACGGTGGTCAGGATAGTAACGGACAGCTCATGTGATCTGCCGGTTGAAACGTTGAAGAAGTATGGTATTCCCTTTGCCTCTCTCAACATTTCCGTTGATGATATGACTTTCAAGGAAGATATCGACATCACTCCAGAGGAGTTCTGGCGATTAATGGGCAAATCCCGGGAGCTTCCAAAGACATCTCAACCTTCGCCGGCCGATTTTGCTGAGATCTTTGAGGATATTCAGAAGAAGGGTGAAACTCCACTTTGCATTACTATTTCATCAAAACTGAGCGGTACGTATCAATCAGCGATCCTCGGAGCCGAAATGAGCGGAGGCAAGGCGATCGTATTCGATTCTCTCGCGGGTTCAATTTCACATGGCATCCAGGTGCTGATAGCCGCTAGAATGGCTGAATCGGGTGCTAAGTTGGACGAAATAGTCGAAGCGCTGGAGAAGTACCGAGAAAACGTGAAGATTATCATCCCTCTTGCGACAGTGGAGAATATTGTCAAAGGCGGCCGTCTTAGCAAATTTCAAGGCAGCCTGGTTAACATTTTGAACATGAAGATTATCCTGCACGGTATAAATGGCGAAGTTAAGCTCCTTAAGAAGGTAAGAGGAAGCAGGAGATTTAGAGAAGCGATAATTGAGTTAATAGAAGCTTCCTCAAAGACCGGGAAGAAGATCTTTGGCATAACCCACGTGGATAATCTCAAAGACGCTGAGTTCTTTGCTTCTGAAATAAGAAAACGCGTGAGAGATTCGGAAGTAATAATTGGAAAGATGGGTCCTGCGATTGCCACATATGCTGGAGAGGGCGGACTCATATTGGCGCTCTGAACCAACCATTTGGAGTAACCGGGAAGGCTCGGGAGATTTGAGATGACGAGTTGCCGGCTAAAGTGACAGAAGATCAGGATTTTGAATCAAGTCAGAAGACAGAAAAATGCGAAGCCGGGGAAGAGCGTATCTGCATGCATTGCCGATTCGCAGCGTAGCACTCCCAGTTGATCGATAGCGGTCATTCTATTAGTCGTGGAATCTGGTTTCTGAAATCACATCATCATGGGATGAGCCGGACTTCTAATCTTTCCGTGAACTGCATTGTTTCAAGTGAGGATTAGACGAATCAATCATTTGCGGGATTACGAATTCGCTCCACAACTTCAGCTCAAGAGAGAAGCTGGACAGCGAATTCGAATGTCAAACAATGTTTCTCAGGATTCCAACTTACAGATTCTGGCGCAAAGTGAGGATGCTGCCGGCGCGCTTGCTTCTCCGTGACAGCCTTACTTATAATCTTAAGGATTGAAGATCTCCGTTCCCGGAGGTTCAGTGTCATAAAAAAGCAGTTCTTCGAATCACAACCAGCAGAACTGAGAAATATCAGCAAATCAAGTCAGTGGCTCCAGGCTATCAGAAGAACGGCATATTCTGCGACAGTTTATGAGGAACCTCTTTGTCGGTTTTCTTTGGCCATATCGGGAAACGACCGATCGATTATGAACATCTCTTGTTACGTCTCTTCCTATCAAATGGTATGTTAAGGATGAAAATCTCGTCAAAGCTTCTGCTTATCGTCACGATATGCTGAGTTCTCGTCTTCTCAGGTCGATTCCAGTCCTCTCTCTCACCAATACCAGTAACTGAATGTCTCTAGCGCAAGTACTTGTCAAGAAAGGCGAGCATCACATTTGCACCTCTTATCCTATTTGCCTTCTTCTTAAATCCATGACCCTCATCATCGAACACTACATACTCAACCGGAACCCCACGCTCTTCTAGACGTTCGACTATCTCATCAGATTCTATCTTAAGTACTCTTGGATCATTTACACCTTGAAGCACTAGAAGCGGCCTCTCTATCTTGTCGGCGTGAAAGAGAGGAGAAATGCTCTTGAGATATTCTTCTTCGGTGAATGGGTCTCCGATCTTCCTGTAAAGGAGATCTTTAACGATCTTCCACCAGGCTGGCACTTCTTTTAGAGTTCTCACCCAGTTCGAGACACCGAAAAAATCCGTACCAACCTTGAACTCCTTCGGCCTGAAAGCAAGTGCCGCCAGAACCATGAATCCACCGTAACTTCCACCGTTTACTCCTATTCTTTCTTCGTCTATGAAGTCGAGGGTGGCCAAATACTTGGCGGCGGCTACACAATCATCGAGATCTGCTTCCCCGTGCTTGTGATCTGCGGCTTTGAAGAAGCTCTTTCCGTAGCCGGAACTTCCTCTGTTATTGACCGCATAGATAGCGTATCCATGATTTGCAATGAACTGGATCTCAGGACTGTATCTCGGCAGAGACTGACCCCCAGGTCCTCCGTGAACCCATACAATAGCAGGGGCTTTCTCGTTTGGCGGAACATTTCTAGGCGGATAAAAAATACCAGGCACTTGGAGACCGTCGTATGAAATGAAACGGAGTACCTTTGCTTCAGAGAGGTCATTACTGTTCACCTCTGCGCTCATTGAATCAGTGAGCTGCTCTGTCTGATTTGTATCGAAGTCTATCATGAAGATATTGGGAGAGGAGGTTGCTGAGTCACAAAGATAGTACAGGAAGCGGCTATCCTTGCTGAAGCATTGATCGTAGACGACTCCACCCGTCTCCACGGGAGGCATCTTAGGGGAATTGTCTTTTGTATCGATTATATGGAGTTCGGAAAAACCGTCTCTATTGACGATAAGCACGGCACTTTTCCCGTCTTCTGATATCCTCCCGGCGATTATGTCCCAACTGAAGGCAAGGATCTCTTCACGCTCTTTGCTTTCAATATCCGTCACCCAGAGTGTCATGAATTCCCCTTCAATGTCCGATAGACAGTAAAGCTTAGTCGAGTCTCTTGAGAAGAAGAGAGGTTTGAAATTGGCTTCTCCTTGATGGGGAGACAGAAGTGTTGTTTCTCCGCTTAGAAAGTCGTGGAGATATACATTTGAGTTGTTTGCAGTCTCGGGCTTATGAAGGGCGAGAAACCTTTCATCGTTCGAAATTGGACCCAGTTCATACAAGTCTTTGTTTTCGAAGACCAGCTCACCTTCTAGATCGGCCTTAGCAAACCGATATAGATCGAATCTACTTCTATCAATCTTGTTTGAGTAGTAGTAAACCCTATTGCCCACGCAGACGTGAAATCCCGACTTGGTCTTCTCGAAAGGGGTCAGATCTTTGATTTCCTCTTCTGTTCCGAGATAAAGATGATGTAGTTCATCGCCGCCCTTATCCATTGCAAAAATGAAGCTTCCATCTTCAGAGACGTGAGATACCAATGCGTTTTCGGTGAGTGATGTTATCTGCCTGTGCTTTCCACTCTCACGATCTAGTTCAAAGATGTTGTAGTTGCCCGTTTTGTCTGAAGAGAAAAGAATTCTTCTTGAATCGGGGGATACAGCGAATGATGCAATCGTCTCGTTCTCCATGAGTTCTTCAATCGAGTACTTCTTCTTGGTCATTTAATTCCTCCTTTAACTTTCTGCGGCGGAAAAACAGTGAATGATCAAAGGGCATAGTTCTTTATGATCAAAAGGTGTTTTAGGCTTACTCATTGCAATCATATAACAAGTAGCAGTCATTTGGGGTGGATGGTTTCCGAGAAGCTCACTTTTCTATTGAATTGAATATGAAAAGCCACATCACGTGGATTTCGTCATCCTCAGGATTTGAGACTCTCTTTTCTCAGATTGAAAACCGTTTGCTCCCACAATGTCTCCACTCACGCCGGTCCGTCTCTTGAACCTTCTCGATTTGCTGAGCACTGGATTGTAGGTTGTAGTGTGTCAGAGCATTCGAATACCATTTGGCTTACCGTTTCAGAGACACGCCGTTACCGTTCAGTTCTCTTGTTTTCTCGAATTACTGATTTCGTGCAAGGAAATTCCTGCTGCTGCAGGATGAACTAGCACCCTCATCTTCTACTGGCGCCAAGCGGAGAAATATTTCTATAACAAAACACGTGATGCTGCGATACGATCTGGTATGAAGTAATTTGGAGGGAACTAGGGTCTGGAGTCCGGGGCGTGGAGGAAGAGACGGTTTACTCTGCAGTCATTCCAGGATCTGTTCTTTGTCACAGCAAAGGGCGGCTCCCAGTTCAGATGACGGCACTTGACGCTCTTTTAAGGCTCTGAGCCTGAAAGTAGACCCGACGACCTGCAACTCCTCTTTCGAAGGACGGCTGTTCAAAGCGTTCAGCGACTCTAGACGCGCGTGCGCTACTTGCTCTCTCGCCTTCGCGTGAGCACGATTTACCTCTGGAAATAGCACTTTCTCAGCTGCTCTTTTCGGTGAACGGATCCTTGCTCTTGGGCGGCTGACGGAGGACACCTTTGATTCTATTCCAAAAGCAAAGAGGATTTTTGACTTGAAAATTCTCTTGTTTGGTGATATATTGTCGAGAGTTGGCTGGAACGATGTACTAATGGGAGTGATGAAATGAGAGAAAACAACAGAAAGAGAGGGTTGGCCCTTGCGGGACTTCTGCTGGGAATAGGGGTCCTTCTGATAGGTGCTGCAGTGATAATCCGGCCCGAAATCTTGAGATTCAGTTTTGGTTCTGGCTGGTCACTCACAGGAATGAAGTTCAACGAAGACTTCTCGGAGACGATCACCGAGAAGACGAGCTCATTGGAAATCGACAGTCTTAACGGAAAGGTCGAAGTAGTGGGCTGGGATAGAGATTATGTTGAAATCAGGGTCGAACAGTCAATTAGGGTTGCAGACGAGAATCTCAAAGAAGAGTATCTTGAAAAGACTAGGCCGATCATCAACGCAGCAGATGGTAAGCTCACTGTGATTGTTCCCAGATTGTCGCAAACGAATGAATTCATGGGGCAGGCAACAACAATTTATCTGAATGTCCCCTCAGAAACGGTGGAAGATATTTTAGTGAACACAAGCAACGGCGCAATGGTTTTCAAATCACTTAATGCCTCAATAAGAGGCAGAAGCAGCAATGGAGGTTTGGAGCTGATCTCCGTCTCGGGAAACATGACACTTGAAACCTCTAATTCGCCCATTTTTGTCGAGGAATGCGCCGGAGTCATGGAACTTAGATCCACCAACGGTGCGTTTGAAGGAAAGGGAATATCTGGAACCCTCATTATTGAGACAAGTAATGCTCCGATAACAATCGAAAGGGGAACTCTCAGTGTTTCGGCGAATTCAACGAACGGAGCAATTACAGTCACTGAGGTCACACTTCTCGGTGATAGCAATAGTTTTGAAACCTCAAATGCGAAGATTGCCTGCGACGCGATCCTTCCAGATTCTGGTGTTCTTGAACTGCTGTCAACAAATGGAAGTATAGGAATCTTTTTAGATGACTCGATTCGTGCAGAGATAAGCGCGTCTACGACCAATGGAACCGTGAATTTGAAGGGGCTTACCGTAGGCGTAATCAGTTCGAGTTCAACCAGCTTGAGGGGGACACTCAATGGAGGCAACGGCCTCCTCATAACTATGAAAACCAGTAACTCGAACATCAGCATCGACAGGCGCAATGCTGAAGATTCGATCTAGTGACAGAAAAGGGTGGATTTGAATCATGGTCCCATCTACCGAACTCATGCGTTGCGTGGATTTTAAATATTCTTAGAGTGGTAAGATGGATTATCTTCTTTCGAACTCAGGATTGAGATCTCAAAAAAAGTTCAAAATCACGGGTTGTGACGCTGCAAAGGATCTACTCGCCTGTCGCCTCCCTGGCACGATGTGAATCTGTTCAAAGAGTGGGATTATCAATCGAGTTAAGAAGGTGGATCATAGGATGAAGAATAATCCGCATTTCATTTGCAAAGGAAATGGAATCTGATCCTTCGGACTGATCATTTAAGTGTCGTGGAGCGGGATAGACATCTCGAAAAAGCGCTTCGTCGAATCTCACTAAATACCGATCTGCTCGGGACTGGACGTGTGATATGAAAGAGATGCCCATACGAAGTATTTTATCTGCCCAACATGCGTGGGCCGCGAAAGTGTGGATTATCTGTCTACTCATCAGTTCTAGCTTGGAGAATATGTAGGTGAACGACAAAAAACCGGAGGCATATTTACCTCCGGTTTTGTTTACGCAAGTGATTCTAGTTAGAGACCGTCTGCGGAACGTTTTCTGCTAGCTCTACGAGATCTACTTCGAAGAGTCGGTCTCCAATGTATTTGATTCCCTTTATTCCGAGTTCGTCTATGAGAGATGCGGCTTCCTGATTGGACGTGAAGGTGATTCTACCGGCCGCCTCGAAAGGAGCGATGGACCAGTTATAGGATGGTGTGGGAGTGATTGAACCCTTTTCAATGATATAGTCGATGATCACGCTTCTGTTCTCAACTGTCGATGAGAGGACAATATCCGAGTCGACAAGATGATAGCCGCCGCCACCTGCGCGGTAGTTGTTTGTCACGACAAGAAACTCCATGTCGTTTTCTATTTCTTCGCCCTCATAAGTCAGGTTTACAATTCTCTGCCCAACCGGATTTCGAACATCGATCTGATAATTGATTCCTTCGATAATGTCGAAGTTATAGGATGAGAAACGTGCGAGAAGGTTCTGGTCCTCAGTACTGCCTGGATCGATCTGGTTGAAGTTTTCGGCGCACTTTTCCAGCCAACCCTTGAGTTCGATGCCGTTCACTCTCACAACGTGTAGAGTGTTCGAGTAGATGTAGATGTCAGCTGCATTCATTATCCTTATGTCCCCTGCTTCTACATTGGTGCTAGTTCTGAATGGTGCTGCGGCAGAAAGCAAAGGCATTCCTTCAAAATCGGTGCCTCTGAAATATTCACTTGCATACCAGAGCTGAGCCTCGTTGACGAGCTGAGTGACTTCGTTATCGATTACTCTGCTGAAGTATCCCGTGATTGGTACTGTTGTCGTTCCTACCGGAGCCATTACATAATCAATGGTTGCTTCGTGCTGTTCCTTAACTGCTTCAACTATCTCAGGCGCGGATTCAATCTTTTCATCGACTTGCCACAGCTGTGGGCAGGAAGAGAAGACCTCCCAATTTCCATCCTGGTTAAGAAGATGAAAATGGATCAATCCTACAGCGCTCCCCCAGCTGCCAGCCATGGTAACGGGGACTCCATCGATTTTTTCGGCAATTCTTCCATGACTGTGACCCATGATAATTGCATCTATTCCTTCGACGTTTTCGAGTATAGCTTCAGCGTCTGAGCTTCCCTGGTGAAGCGAGACTATGACGAGGTCGACACCTTCCTCCCGAAGTTTGGGAATGTACTTCGCAGCTGCATCTACTATTGGTTCAGCATAGACTCTTCCTTCGAGAAGGACTCTGTCCCACATCATAATTTCCGGAGGTAGAAAGGCTATAACGCCGATTCTGATTGGGATCCCATCGACTTCTCTTTCCAGTATCACGTAAGGATCGTACCTGAGTTCTTCGGTGTCTGCGTTGTAAAGATTTGCGCTAATCATTGGAAAATCCGCAGATGCTATCACCAGGTCCAGATACTCAAGACCGAAATTGAATTCGTGATTTCCAATTCCAACCACGTCATAGTCCATGATATTCATGGCTTTGATTATCGAGGGAGTGTCTCCCATTTTGATTGGATCGATTCTTGCCTCACGCTCTGCGAGAACGCTTCCTTGAATGGCATCTCCCGTGTCGATCAAGACGGTATTTTTGTACATCTCCCTTGCCATTTTGATGAGAGTGAAAGTTTTGGCTGCGCCGTAATCACTAACTTCTTCAACTGTAAGGTAGTCGTAGGGCATAACATAACCGTGAAGGTCCGTTGTTCCCATAACTACGAGTTCATGAATCGAGGTCTTTCCGAATGCCATTGCGGGGATTAGGCTAGCGAGAATCAGGACGATGACAACTGCAGGAATTCTTTTCTTCCAGTTCAATAGCTCCACCTCCAATTAGGTTGGCCAGCACTATTGTCTGCCGGATGAGTGATTGCCCCCTGACCGTGAGAATGCTTTACCGAAGATAATAGAGGATTCCAAAGAATGTTTCGAAACAGTACTATCTTACTATAATCAAAAGGAATCATTGAGAAAGAAAAAGCACATCTCAGTAAACAGAAGTAGGCTGTCTAATTAAGAGGGAAACGGGGGAACCGGGTCTGAAGTCGTGGGGTCTAGGGTCTGGCAAGAGCAGAAGTGATGCCACCTTCGGTGGGACGCAATGCACTGAAAAGCATCAGTGGACGCAAGGCTGGCGAAGACCACGCCAGGTCGCAATGCCGGCGAAGAACATGCCGGGACGCAAGGCTGCCTTCGGCAGGAAGTGATGCCCGGAGAAACGTCCGGGGAAGTGATGCGCCGAAGAGCATCGGCCGAAGTGAGGCTGCTACGCAGGAGGCATTATCAGGTCCACCGTCAACGTTTCTCCGTCCTCCGAGATTAAGAGCAGGAGTGATTCTACTATAGAACATAAGAAGCAATGCGCCGTGGAACGTCGGCGGACGCAAGACTGGGCAAGAACGGCCCAGGTCGCAACGCTGCCTTCGACGTGGCCAGTTCCGCTTCGCGGGCAAAGAACCACCTCTTGTAACGGGTTATGTAAATCGGGTTAGGAGGAGCGGGTTATTGAAGCGGGTCATCAGAACCGAGTTTTGAAGAGCGAGGTCCTGTGAAGAACCATTCACAGGATGACAGTCTCTTCTGCTGACGAAGAAAAACTGCTGCGTGCTAAGAATCAAGGACTCCCTGATCTCTGTTAACAGAGAAATCATCTCTATTCTTCTCTTTGGTCATCCCGATATGAAACTGATCGGGATCTCGCATCTAGAAACCGCTTTAAGCTGTGGAGATCAGTTGCAAATTGTCAGTTATGAAAGCCAAGAACCAGAAGAGAGTTTCCGATGAGTGCTGTTTTTTCATGACTGGTTGGAGTCCAAACGCTCTTGAATCATCACCTTGCCCAAGAACGAAGAACAGATCTTCGCTCTGGAACGAATAACAGGTTTTTTATTTGGAGAACGGAGAACCTCTCAACGGTCAACCAGTCCTTTGCTCTTTCCAACCACCAACCTGCTACTCCCAACGTCGGTCTTACAACTCACAACTTGGAACTTGGAACTGATTCTCTGTTCTTCCGACCCCCTACCCCAACCTGCTACCACGTTCTATGGGCTTCCCTTTCGGGAGCTATCCCCAAAGATCAGTGTGATAGTTTTCTTTCTTAAGTCTAAATTTGATCTGAAAGTCGACAACTTCCTGCCACATCAGGGCACTGGTTGTCGATACGAAGCTCACCATTTCATTTGCAATTCCGAAGACCGGTTCAATGCTTTTCTCTATACTGGAATTCTTTATGAGGTTGTAATCCAGCCTGTAGTCTCCGATAATCGCGTGATCTTCATACATAGTCGCGAAAACTTTTGTTCCGTTGAATATTACCTCATCCTTTATGGGAAAGGACAGCCCCATACTTCCCGGCATGATCTTGTCGTGTATTTGAATGACTTCATTAACAGTTGGCTTTGTCCAACTTTTCCCGCAGGAAGAGCAGGAAAAGCCGCTTCTGAACCCTTTGATTGATGATATGGCTCCGCAGCTAGGACAGCGCCATATCAGCTTTTCGATGTGCTTGTAGTTCCGGTAAGGGAGTCTGAATGTGGGATCCTCTTTACCCAGAAAATCCATAACCTTTTCTTCTAGATGAGGATCATCAGCTTCAATGGGATTTCCAAATTCAACGGTGGAAGTGCCGATAGAGAATATCTTGGACCATCTTGGCCAAAGCCGCTGAACCCCTAAAAACTTTACCGGAATTATGGGGATTTTCAACATTCTGAAGAGCTTCCATATTTCTCTTTTTGTATGAAGAGGTCTGCCATCCCATGATCTTGCTGCCTCTGGAGCGATTCCAAGAGGAACTCCCTGCTTAATTGTCGCGAGCATCTGCCTGATTGCCGAAGTATCTACGGCATATCTTCTAACTGGGATTACGCTCAACCAACCCAGTAGTCCTAATCTGTCAACATAAATGGCTGTGCCCACAAATCTTATATATCTCCATGTTGAATAAAAGATCAGAGGACCATCAAAATGCGTTTGATGGGCCAGGGCAATTACGAAAGGCCGCCTCTGCCTGAGCACCTTCGAGTTCTTTACTTTTGAAGGCAGGACAAAGAGTATAACGAGTTTCACAACGAATGAAGCGACGATAAATTGCCATGGGACTGATCTGGATTTGTCAAAGGAAATTCGTCTTCGCGGATCAGGAATCATGAATGGAATCTCCTCTTTATACTTTTCATAGTTATCGATGCTTTTTGCTGCAAGTCTTTCCTGGAAAAGAGAATACAGTGCAACTACCGCGCCGACAACCACAACATAAATCAGTCTCCAGTAATCTCCGCAGAGAATACCAAGGCCAAAGATAAAGGCTATGAATCCTGCATTGAATGGGTGACGGACAAATCTATACGGCCCGCTCTGAACAGTGGTTTCAGGACCAAAGAAAGAGGTCGGAAGTCTTCCCGACCAGTAATACAGGACCAAAGCGGAGTAGATCGACAGAAAAAGAGATCCGGCAATTATTACGGTACCGAAAATTCTCATACCCAGTGCTGTCGAAAACGGAGCGCCTGCGTAGAGAAGAATTGGAACTAAAATCCAGATTATCGCCAGTTCGGCGATCGAAAAGACTAGTTTCATCTCAATACCCCCACTTTGAACACTGCTCCTCCATCTGCGCAGTTATCGGCAGCGATTGAGAGCCCTAAAACCTTGCAGATCTTGCTTGCAATAGAAAGGCCTAATCCATGTCCTTCACCGCCTCTGGAGGAATCACTTCTGTAGAATCGGTCAAATATCTTGTCTATTTCATCCTTCTCGATACCCTTTCCATGGTCCCTAACACTTAGCACGCCATTTGACCAAACGATCTCTATTGGTCCAGTTTTCCCGAATTTTAGCGCGTTTTCTACAAGAACCTTGAGAACGATCCTCAGTAGAACTCTATCTGAACTGATGTCAATATCCGGCACATCAATTCTGAAGTCATTGGACTCTACGGAATTTGCGCTGCCAACCAGCTCGTCCACCAATTCTCTGATGCTGAAAGTAGTAGTGTTTAGCTCAATATTTGGTTGTGAGAGGAATAGAAGGGATTCGGTGATTGTCATCATTTTGTCTGCAGTGTCTGAAATGCTTTCGGCTGCCTCTTTTACGACCTCGGGATCACCAGAGCCCCAGCGCTTAATCAATCTTGAGAAGCCAAGTATCGAAGTGAGTGGAGAACGAATTTCATGCGCAATATCTGAAGAAAACTGCTCCTGCCTGCTGTATCCATCTTGTATCCTGTCCAGAGCCTTATTGAGAGATTCTTTCAGTTCGGCGAGCTCGCTAGTTTTCGGCTCACTCTCGACTCGCCTGGAAAGATCATCCATAGTAATTTCTTTGAGCAACCGTGAAGTGTCTTCTATGGGTTTGGAGACTCTGTTTCCAAGAAGAAAACCACCAACCACCGATAGAGCGATTCCTACGAGAAGCGAGAGAAGAAGGGTGGTAGCCAGACTTTCGAGAAAGAAATCGAGATCGTCCATTCTTGCTCCAAGGACTACTTTCTCAGTTCCGTTCCAGAAACCATAAAGAAGATAGGAACTTCCCTCTATTCTTGTTCTGACGTATCCTTCGACATCGGGAACTGCAACAAGCTCTGATGGATTTTGAACTACCGTTTCATCAATTCTTACGTAGAATTCCGTAGATCCCCTTCCTATCGACATTCTGCCCATTCCATAACCGAATCCCTTTCCCATGGGGGAATCCATGAATATGCTTTTCATCTCTGCCGAGTAATTTCTGATGAAAACGTTCTCAGAAACGGCATATACGAAGAGGGCCGATGCGCAGAGGATGAATACGACAAGCACCACCGAATAGATGGCCACCTGAGTTGCCGTTGAGAGTTTCCGTCTATCGGACAACGTAGCCTGATCCCCTGACTGTCTTGATTCTTTCACCGGTCTTTCCAAGTTTCTTACGAAGGTAGTTTATGTAGACTTCAACGACGTTGGGATTGCCCCAGTCCTCACTTCCCCAAACCTTTTCCAGTAATCTCTCTTTTGACATCACAATGCCTGCATTTGACAGCAAAGCGACCAGAAGGTCGAATTCGGTTCGACTCAGTTGAAGAGGCACTCCACTGACTGAAGCCTCACGAGACTGAAGGTCGAGCATGAGTTCATGGTAGCTGATTCTCTCAACTTTTCCCTTTCTTCTTAGTACAGCTTCTATTCTTGCCAGAAGCTCTTCAATGACGAAGGGTTTTGGCAGATAATCGTCCGCGCCGCTCTTCAGTCCTCGTACCCGGTCCTTCACTTCTCCTCTTGCTGTTAGCATTATTACAGGCAGGTCCGTCGAAATATATTCTCTGATTTCCTGAAGCACAGAGAAACCGTCGATTCCCGGCAACATGACATCAAGAATCAAGAGATCAGGAAGTTCCTTTTCCAAATGCTTCAAAGCTTCATTGCCGCTGCTCAAGACTTCTATTTCATATCCCTCGTGACCCAGCTCCATGCGAAGAAGTTTCGCTATGTGTATATCGTCCTCTACAGCCAAGATCTTTCCAATCAATTCTTCACACTCCTATCTCTCGTGATGAAGGAAGAGGTTCCTCCAAATATCATTCCAGCCGTCATCATCAAAAGGCCGATCACTTCCATTTTACCTGGAATCTCTTTGAGTAATACCATTGCGAAGAACAGTGCAAAGGCTGGCTCTCCGACATAGATCAATGAAGCGCCAACGGATCCGAGAAATCTCTGGTACTTCAACTGAACGGTGACAGCGAAAATCGTGGCAAAAATCGCCGAAAATAGCGCAACGAAGATTATTGAACTGTTCACGAAGACTTCGCCTTTGACAAACGGGATCAGCAATGAATTGACAAGAACGACAACGACAAACTGAGGCACGAGAAGCTCCATTTCCTCAACTTCTTCTCTTTCAGTAAAATATGAAATAAGAACAACATGCAGCGCAAAGGATATTGCACAGAAGGTTGTTAGCAGGTCACCGAAATTAAACCCTACCTCAGGTGTTGTCAAGAAATAAAGACCAATCAGGGAGACGCCAAGCGCAAGAATCTGATATCTGCTGGGAACGCGCCTCTCGACAACAGGACCGATAATTGCGACGAGTCCCACGTACAGTGCGGTAATGAAAGCGCTCTTCGATGCCGTGGTGTAAACCAGTCCCCACGTCTGAAATACATAACCTCCGGAAAGGAAAAGCCCAAGAGTCAGTCCCTGGAAGAGGCTCTTTTTTGTGAGTTTAAGGCCGAGCTTTTTCCTCAGAGGAACCAGGACAATTAGTGCAATCGAGAACCGAAGAACATTGTAAAATACTGGAGAAAGACCTTCCAGTATGTTTTTCTGCACCGGAAAGGTCAATCCCCAGAAAATTACTACCAGCAGCAGATTGACATATGCCTTCGACTTTTGCTTCATCTAAGAGAAAAGCGCCCCTCTCGGGACACTCTTAGTTGGAAACGCCTAGAACTATTGCAATGACAATTCCCGCGACCAGAACACCGATAATCGAGAAGAGAATTATGTTGTCCGTTTGCTTCTCCTCTTGGGTCTTTTCGGTGAGCCTTAGATCGACTGAAGTCGCCATGTCTCTGTTGATATAGACGTTTTGCTTTGCATCGTGGTAACCCCATTTTGAGACAGTCACAGTATGGCTTCCGACCTTTTCGAAATCTCTGTACGGTGTATCGCCAGCATATTGTCCATCGACATAAACCTGGCCGTCTGGAATCGATGTTACTTCTAGATAACCGTAAATGTAGTTTGGCAAAAGGGAGAACTGGAAATCGCTTGAACCAGGTTGTACGTTAATAGTAGAAGGACCGTACACAAGATTTCTGTCTGTGTATAAGTAGACTGTATGAGTCCCGGTTTCCAGAGTAGTTGTGACCGGCGACTTTCCCATGAAAATTCCATCGACATAGACGTTAGCGTCGTTTCTGTCTGCTCTGATTGTTGTCCTCACAGTGAAAGGCACATAGCTATTATAGAAGTATGTGTAACCCATTCCCCAGCTCGTGTTGAACACGGGATCAATTACAACCGAAAGGTTGCTTATATTCTGGCTTAAGTAAGGGAAAGGGTATCTGTCAAACAAGGAGAACACGTTTCCAAGAAAGTTCAAAGGAGAAGAAGAAGCTACAACCACGATTGTTTCTCTTCCTCTCTGAGACTGAATCTGCAGATTGTACTTTGTAGTTGCCTTATCGGTCGGCAAAGTGTAGGTCCTTCCTCCCTGGACGTAATTGTCCTGGTCGTAGACATTGGGAAAGAGAACCTGAATCTGCCCTGAAGGATCGATATCCAAGACGGCCACATACGCGCTTCTATCGACGGAGAACGAAAGTCCTAGTGATTCACCGCCATAGTAAGTCGATCCCATCCCCTTGTTCAAACTCACGTTAACGTTGATACTTGCTCCCGGTCTGCTCATGAACATAAGTCCCTGAGGATCGTACGAAACCGAGGTGGCAAATACGGAGACACTTAGAATTACGATTGCAAGAAGCAAAACTCTTTTCACGCTAATCCCTCCTCACTTCATAAGGCTTTCTACGGCACTGGCTATAATGCCTGCTGACCTCGAGAGTCCTTCAGTCTCATTCTCTGAAAGACTGATTCGCAAAACTCTTTCTACTCCATTTCGACCAAGAATTGTGGGAACGCTGAAAGGTACGTCTCTCAATCCTTCAAATTCCTCGTGAACCGATGACACGGTGAGAACAGAGCGCTGATTGTTCAGAATAGTTGAAAGTACTTTAGACACGGCAAGTCCGATTCCGTAGTAAGTCGAACCCTTCTTCTCGATTATTCTATAGGCAGCATTCTTGGTCTGTTCGAACAACTTCTCGAAGAGACTGTCGCCACAGTTCCTATTGCAGCTGCTGCAGAAATCACTAAGCGGAATGCCTGCAATATCTGCGTTCGACCAGTTAACGATCTCGCTATCGCCGTGTTCACCGATCACATAGGCATGAACGTTTCTGGGGTCAAGCTCGCAGTGATCGGCTATACTCTGTCTGAGCCTCGCGGTATCCAGAGTTGTCCCTGAACCTATTACCCTGTTTCTCGGGAAACCCGACTTCTTCCATGCAACCCATGTAAGCACGTCCACGGGATTTGACACCACCAGGAAGATGGGCTCCCTGCTGAATGAAAGAGATTCATCAACCGCACTTTCGACAATCTCAGCGTTGTCTTTCAGAAGCTGGAGACGACTCTCCCCCTCTTTTTGAGGCCTTCCGGCGGTAATAACCACAACATCGGAATCTGCCGAGACACTATAACTTCCACCGGATATCTTCACAGGCCTCACATACGCGTTTCCATGACTCAGGTCCATAGCCTGACCTACTGCAAGTTCTGTATTAACATCAACAAGAGCTATCTCTCTTGCAATACCTTTTATCATTGTTGCATATGCAATTGACGAACCTACCATTCCGGCTCCGATTATTGTGACTTTCATCTATCACCTCCCGACAAGAGTTCATCAAACCAATGTCGGAATCTAACTTCAAGGCTCTCATTTGCCACTCTCTCCACGATCTCGCCTCTGACAAATATCACTCCGCCCGAGGCCGTCCCGGCGATCCCAATGTCAGCCTCACTGCCCTCTCCAATTCCGTTAACTACACAGCCCATTACCGCAACCGAAAGGTTGGCATCTGCATTTCCCACCCAGTTCTTGACTTTTCTGGCAAGAGCCTCAACATCTATTTCGGTTCTCGCGCAGGTCGGACAGGAGATAACATTTACACCTCTTCTCAGTCCCAGCGACTTGAGAATGCTCAATCCAACCTCTATTTCTTGAACGGGGTCCCCCGACATCGATACTCTTATGGTGTCTCCAATGCCTTTGAGCAAGAGCGTGCCAATACCGATAGAAGATTTCACGGTTGAATCAAGCCCAAAACCTGCCTCTGTAACACCAAGATGAAGCGGATAATCGGTCTTCTCGAACAGGTATTCATTTGCGATCACAGTCTCTGATACCGATGAAGATTTGAGAGAGATCACAATATCCTCGAATCCTGCGCTTTCGAGTATTCTTACCTGAGCAAGAGCGCTTTCTGCAAGAGCTACTGGTCTATCACACGCACCGAAATTTCTATCAAGGGAACCGGAATTTGCACCGACTCTGATCGGGACGCCGTATTCCAGAGCGACTTTGACCGTGTCGATGACTTTCCATTCCTGTCCAATGTTTCCGGGGTTTATCCGCACTTTCGCAGCCCCGTTTCTTATCGATTCAATGGCAAGCCTGTGATCGAAGTGGATGTCTGCAATCACAGGAATTCTGCTCAGAGAACAGATCTCCTTGAGAGCCGCGGCAGATTCCCGATCGGGAACTGAGACCCTGACAAGGTCGCAGCCGGCATCCGCAAGATTCTGAATCTGGTCTATAGTGGCAGAGACGTTTGAAGTCTTGGTGTTTGTCATTGATTGAACTGTGATTGGATTTCCTCCGCCAATCATTACGAAACCAACTTGAACTGCCTTGCTCATAGCCACCTGCCTATGTCAATGAACGTTATGTAAATCATGAAACCCATCAGTATCATAAACCCGATCACATTTATCAAGCCTTCAATCTTTGGATCCAGTCTCCTTCTTGTTATCATTTCAAGTAGCGCCAGAAGCATCCTGCCCCCATCAAGTGCTGGGAAAGGGATCAGATTAATTACTCCAAGGTTCAATGAAATGAATCCTGCGAAGAAAAGCACAATTCTCAGACCTAGACTCACAGCTTGATCGACTATTGTCACCAGTCCTATTGGGCCTGTAAACTCGTTGATATTTGCTCCGCCAGTGAAGAGGCTACCCACAACCTTGACCATAGTGAACAGCAGGTTGTTTGCCCACTGAATGCCCAGACCTACCGCCTCGAAAGCGCTGTCGGGATACCAGTAATCGCTACCCTGTGCGAAAGCCCCGGCTTCACTGATGAGAGCAATCATCTCGTTCTTGCTCACCGTCAATTCAATTGTCCGACCTTCGCGTTCTATGGAAACAACGAATTCCTCTGGAAAACCATACTCTGCAAACGTAGTTTCCTTGCCGGTCAACTGAATTAGCAGCTCATCCGATTTCAGGGAAAGCAGCTGACTCATGGTCGTCAGATCGTAACTTGTATCGGTTTTCATCCCATTTACTTCAAGCAGGAGGTCGCCCTCCCTGAACTGACCGAAATCATTTGCCAATAAGGGTTTGAAATTCGCATAGTATATTCCCATGGCGTAGCGTTCCTCTGTTGGCGAATAAGTCAGAAGGGTGCCCGAGAGAGTCGTTCCATCAGAAAAACCAAGTCTTACCGTACTTTCTGGTGAAAGCACACCGGCGTATCCAACGTAATCCCCATTAAATGCTGCGCCGTTGATTGTGGAAAGCGACGAGCCGGGTTCACCAGCAGTGTTGCCGATGACAATGAAGGCTTCCTGGGGAAGCAATTCGGGCAGAAGAGTGACTTCAACTTCCTTACCATTCCTAAGCACGACAAGATCTATCCTATCGCCTGCTGCAACTGCTTCACTGAGCCGGGTGTTGTCTATCAGAGTCTTTCCATTTACAGAAACTATTCTGTCGCCAGGCACCATGCCGGATATCGCAGCGGGTGAGCCGGGCTCGATTTTGTCGATCCTTACTTCCTGAAAACCCCAAACTACGGCAACGAGGGAGAGTATCAGGAAACCCAGAAGCAAAGAGAAAGCCGGACCTGAAAAATAGATAATGAATCTCTGCCAGGCCGGTTTATTCTGTATCTGCTCATTAGCGGGAACGGAAGAATCGATGGTGTCGAGATCCTCTCCGGCGGGTCTAACGTAGCCACCAATAGGGAATGCATTTATCCTAAAAGTAGTATTCTTTCCCTTCTTCGACCACAATTTGGGACCCATCCCAATGGCAAATTCAATCACTCTCACTCCGAAAAGCCTTGAGAATAGGTAGTGTCCAAGTTCATGCACCACAACTATCCCGGTCAGAATGAGAAGAAAATATATTATTGACAATACCATCTATCCACCTCTTCTTTAGCCAGTCTTCTTGCAAAGCCGTCAATCTCGATTATTTGACTGTAATCGGTCGGGTTTTGATCATCGGTACCTGCGACCGTCCTTTCAATTATATTGTAAATGCTTCCAAAAGGGATCCTACCCTTCATAAAAGCATCGACTGCTATTTCATCTGCTGCATTGTAAGCGATCTGCTTGCTGACAGTGCCACAAATCTCCCTGGCAAGGCTCAAAGCGGGAAATTTTTCACGCTGCATCTCTTCCAGTACAATTGGTGTGGCGGCTAATCTCTCTTCTCCTAAAAGATGCTGCCGTTCAGGATAAGTCAAAGAATATGCAATCGGAATTCGCATATCCGGACGACCTACATGGAGTTTCACAACACCGTCATTGTACACAACACCGGCATGAACAAAACTGTTTCTGCATATGTAAGTATCAATTTCACTTGATTCGAATCCGAAGAGATATCTCGCTTCGATTACTTCGAGTCCTTTGTTAACCATTGAAGCGCTATCAACGGTTATCCTGTTTCCCATAGACCAAACAGGGTGTTTCATGACATCTTCAGGGCTTGCCCGGTGAATCCTTTCTTTCGGCCAATCCCTCAGGGCACCGCCAGATGCCGTTATTAGGATTCTTTGTGGGCGAATTGTACCTTCAAGAAGCTGAAAGAGACCGCTGTGCTCTGAGTCGACCGGAATCAATTCGACATCTTCTCTTGCACATTTTTTTAGCAAGAGATTTCCTCCACAAACGATAGACTCCTTGTTCGCAAGACATAGTCTGCTGCAAACTTCAGCCGCCTTAAGGCTGAATTTAAGTCCGGCCGCTCCGCTAACCGCAAGCAGCACATAATCCGGTCGGGACTTCTCGAGCATTGTTTCTATTCCCTCTTCGCCTTGGAAAAAGGTTGTTTCCGGAAAGGAATCGGCCAAATTCCCATTCCTTTCGAGAGCGGCGGCGAATTTAGGATGGAATTTTGAAAGCTGTTCAGAAAAAGAGTCGAAATTGTGGCCGCAGGAAATGGCCACAATTTCGATTTCTTCAATCTTATCTACTATTTCGAGTGTCTGTGATCCAATAGATCCAGTAGAACCTAGAACAGCCAACCTTTTTTTCATGACTCAAACTTCTTCTTTATCTCAGCCGGTTCTCCGGAGGTATCTTCAATTATCTTTTGAATCTCAGATTTTGAAAGCCCGATAATCTTTGCTACCTTCTCAGGCACGTTCTGTCTTTTGCCCGGGACGCATTCGTCTGCGTTCTCTTCCTTGCCGGCAACCTTCAGGGCAAAGGCCGCACATCCTGGGGAACCACATACACCACAGTTTATGTTGGGAAGTACGGCAAAGATCACCGTTGCACTGGGATTCTCCTTGAGCTTATCCTTGTAGCTTTCGATTTCTTCTTGGGTTGGCCTTTTGGGCTTAGGTGGCGCCGCTTTTACTTCTTTCCCGGATGCGGCGATCAGTTTTTCCAGTGTTTTTTCCGCATCTTCCTCTGCCTCTTCGAAGAGAGCGGTGAGCTTGTCGACGTCCGTCTCCATGATTAGCTTCAGTTTTTCTGGAACGCCGGACCGCTTGCCAGGAATACAACCGTCCAGCGGGGCTTTGCCATCGGAAACAGCCTTTGCAAAAGCCGAGCAACCGGGGAAACCACAGGCGCCACAGTTAACGCCTGGCAAAGAGGCTTCGATAAGTGTGATTCTTGGATCTTTCTTGACCGCAAATTTCGCGGAGGCGAACGCTAGGAAGACACCTGCTCCAATGCCCAGTATGGCCATAAACAGAACTGAATAGACTACTGTCATACACATCGCCTCACAGTTTTACCAGGCCTTGAAAACCCATAAAGGCCATCGAGAGTAAACCGGCAGTGATCAATGCAATGGCAGTACCTCTGAAAGGTTCGGGAATTTCAGAAAGTTCCATCCTCTCTCTAATGGTTGAAAAAAGAATGAGGGCCAAAGCAAAGCCAAGTCCAGCGCCTGCAGAATTCACGATCGTTTCGAGCAGTGTGTAGTTCTGCTGGACATTGAGTAGTGCCAGGCCGAGAATCGCGCAGTTCGTCGTTATGAGGGGAAGAAATATTCCCAATGCATCGTAAAGCGCCGGACTCGTCTTCTTCAGGAAAATCTCGACAAACTGTACCAGTGTTGCAATAATAAGAATGAACACAATGGTTCTCAAAAAGGGAATGCTCAACATATCGAGCAGAATATTCAGAAGCCATGTGATAATTGAGGCCATGATCATAACGAATGTAACGGCTATGCTCATTCCTACCGCGGTATCAATCTTTTTTGAGACGCCTAAGAAAGGACAGATTCCCAGAAATCTCGAAAGCACGAAATTGTTTATAAGAATCGCTGAAAGAAATATGAAAACCAGTCTCGTAGCCATCAGTCACCCCTCCTCATTTTGCTGCCTTTTTAGCTTTGCTGCGCCTTATTCCCACATAGTTGAAGAAAGCGGCGAGCATGCCCAGAGCGATGAATGCGCCTGGAGGGAGTATCATAGCGAACATCTTCACATCGGATAGATGGTAATTGAAAATCGATCCATTTCCGAGAAACTCTCTTACAGAACCGAGCAACACGAGGGAGGCAGTAAAACCCAGCCCCATGCCAAGACCATCCAGGAAAGATCTCAAGACATTGTTCTTGGAGGCAAATGCTTCTGCTCTTCCGAGGATTATGCAGTTCACAACTATAAGTGGAATGAATAGGCCTAGAGTCTTCCATAGATCGTAGATGAAGCCGTGCATCAACATGTCAATCATTGTGACAAATGAAGCGATTATGACAATATATGCGGGAATTCTTATCTTGTCGGGAATGAGCTTCCTGACAAGGGAGATCGTGATATTCGACATTGCAAGAACCGCAGTTGTTGCGAGTCCCATTCCCAATCCATTCTCGGCGCTTGTCGTTGTAGCAAGAGTAGGACACATGCCAAGAACCTGAATGAAGATCGGGTTCTGCTTGAAGATTCCATTTGTGAGAACCGAGAACTTCGATTCAGCCATCATCTAACACCTGCCTTTTCCAGGAACTCTGAGATAGCATTGAGTGAGAATGCTACGGCTCTCGGAGTAATCGTTGCTCCAGTCATCACATCGCTTACGGTGACTATCCCTTCTTCCCTTTTTCTAACGTCTATTTGATCTCCAATAGGGGTTACTCCTGCATCTTTGTCGACTTTGATGCTCTTCTCGAGTCCTTGACTGTCGATCGGATAAAATCTCATCTGTACACTCTCGTTTGCGATATTGGCTCCGAGGCCGGGGGTCTCCTGTGAGTATTCGAGAACCTTGATTCTATTCAGATGTACCCCATCGGAGTCTTTAACAAAGGCTGCCATTGACTTGACATCGCCGCCGTAACCGACTGCTATGCCTATGGCTACAAAAACTTCGCTGCCATCATCTTTCAAGAACTTGTATGCAGGACTTTCTACGCTTCCCTGCGAGTCGACAGCCTGATAAATTATTCCTTCTGAAGCGGTGAATCCCTTTGGGAACCATTCAAACTCCGCGAGTTCGCTCGCGGTTTCGGGGATGCTCTCTTCAGCGATCAGAAGTTCTCCCGAATCCGTGTCGGTAAGAACATCTCGAATAGCGGCGAGTTTTGCGCCAAGTTCTGCGTTTGCGATCGGCTCTTCAACAATGGTGTAGACCACAGAAAGGACTAAGGCTGCGATTATGGTAATAACCATCAGAGTAATGCCGGTCTTCAAGTAATCACGCATTGCTCTTCACCTTCTTTGGTTTCCCGAATATCTTGGGCTTGGTTCCCATATCTATTAGCGGTACGAATGCGTTCATGATCAGAATCGCAAATGATACGCCTTCCGGATAGCCACCAAACAATCTGATTATCATGGTAACGACTCCACAGCCAACTCCAAAGATCAAATGCCCCTTGATCGACATTGGACTTGTTACCATGTCGGTGGCCATGAATAGAGCTCCCAGCATCAGACCGCCTCCAAAGATGTGGTACAGCGGCGAGCCAAAACCAGGATTGGCAGCGTAAAAGATTGCCGCCATTATTGCTACAGTTCCTACGTATGTAATAGGTATGAAGGGCGAAACTCTCCTTCTCAGCAACAACCACCCAAAACCGAGAAGAAGCAGCAGCGCGCTTACCTCCCCTATAGAGCCGGGGATAGTGCCAAGGAACATCTCCTGCAATGAGAAAACTCTTGGTGCTCCCTGCTTAAGAATAGCCATCGGAGTGGCAGTGGTCTGCATATCAAAAGGACTGAACCATGTTGTCATCTGAACGGGGAACGAGATCAGAAGAAAGACCCTTCCGACCAGTGCGGGATTGAAGAAGTTCTTTCCGAGACCTCCAAAGACCGACTTTGCAATCACTATTGCAACGAAGATACCTATCAGAGCCTGCCACCATTCAACAGCAACTGAAAGATTCAGTGCAAGCAACAACCCTGTGACCGAACCGCTAAGGTCTGGTTTGAAGGTCTTCTTGTGCCTCATGAATCTCATTACAAAGAAGTCGAGCGCCTCCGCACCGACCGTACAGACAAGAATCAAAACAAGTGCTTTCATGCCGAACGAGACTACTGCCCAGACTGCTGCAGGAGAAAGTGCGATCAGAACATCCAGCATTATCCTTCTAACATTATCTTCAGATCTCAGGTGAGGTGCTGCCATCATTGAAAGCTTCACTTCTTCGCACCTCCCTTCAGACTTCGATAGACCCTCTTATGCAGTTTGAAATTCTTTACCAGATCTATATTGGCCGGACAGGCGAAGGAGCAACTCCCGCATTCTATACAGTCCATCAGACCATTTTCTACTTGTGCATCGTACAATCTGTTTGTTCCGTAGAGGTTCAGCAGAAACGGTTGGAGATTCATGGGACAGACGAATGTGCACTTGCCGCACCTGATGCATGGGAACTCTTCAAGAGGTTCGCTCTTGAGCAACAGAGTAATCCCAGAAGTGCCTTTTACGGTGGGAACGTCTGTCTTGGGAACCGTGATACCCATCATCGGTCCACCGAATAAGGCTCTCTCAACTGTTTCTTGGGCTCCTCCCGCATGATCAATTAACTCTTCTGCCATAACTCCGATTCTCGAGACGACGTTCAAAGGCGTTCTAATGCCCTCCCCGGTAATCGTAACTCCTCTTTCGACGAGAGGGCGGCCAAGCTCAACGGCTTCATAGATTGCATAAGCGGTGCCTATGTTATCGACCACAACTCCCACATCCAGAGGAAGTCCGCCAGAAGGAACCTTTCTCTTCGTCAGGGCGTAGATGAGTTGCTTCTCAGCGCCCTGCGGATACTTGGTTTTCAGTTTCTTCACCTTAATTGGAGTAGATTTAACCGCCTCCTCCATTCTCTCTATGGCCTTTGGCTTATTGTCTTCTATGCCAATAATCGCATCTTTCACTTTCAGCGCTCTCATAATCGCGAGAATTCCTCTGACTAATCCCTCGGACCGTTCAAGCATGTACCTGTAATCTATCGTCAGATAAGGTTCACACTCCGCTCCATTAATAACGAGAAGATCGATCTTCTTCCCCTCTGGGGGGGAAAGTTTGACACTTGTTGGAAACATTGCGCCACCAAGCCCGACGATGCCTGCGGACTTTATCCTTTGGACAATCTCTTCCGGCTCGAACTGGTCATAAGGCTTTGCAGGATCAAGCAGTTCCCACTCTTCTTCGCCTGATTTTTCTATGACAATCGCATCGTCGGGTTTCGAAAGAGTCGGATGGTAGTACTTTGCAATCTCCTTGACTTCGCCTGTAAGAGGAGAATGAAGATTCGCAGATATGAAGCCTCCGGACTCAGCTATTAGTTGACCGGTCTTGACCCTGTCACCGACATTAACGACAGGTTTGGCAGGAATACCGGCGTGGTTCGCAAGAAATACATAGACCCTTTCGGGAAGTGGAAGAACTCTCAGATTAGAATCCTGAGACAGTTCTTTTCTCTCCGGCGGGTGCACCCCTCCTCTGAAGGTAGGCAACCTCATTTAGTTATCACCTCTCAACCTTAATCAATAGATGTTTGCCTTTCTGGGATCCCGAATATCATGAAAGTGACTGCGACTCAAAATGGAAAAAGCGATTGATATTATCAAATAAAAGGAGCGGATCGCTCCGCTCCTATTATAGTACAATGTTTGCGTCTTAACTTAATCTAAAACTACTTTCTGGTTATCCTTCCGCTATCGGCGTAAGCGGTTATCGGGCTTATCTCTCCAACGAACTCAACCACTACATCTGCCAGCACGAATCCGGTGTCGTAACCGGAGAGTCCGGCAAGGACCGTATAGCCGTCACCGCCAGAGGCAAGGTAGTTATTTGTGGCTACTTTGTAGACCTTATTGTCATCAATGGGTTCTCCGTTTACAAGGATATCCTTTGCTTCTTTGTTCTCTATTACATAGGTTACTCCGCTTACCTGAGGCATCGCTCCCTGCCCTGCTTCTCTGGTTGCCGTGTACTCCAGGAGGTCTCTGAGGGCTGTCCCCGGTACATCAACAACGTAAAGTGTATTTCCGAACGGTAGTACCGTAAGGATGTCACGGTACGTTACTGGACCAGCTTCTATAGAGGCTCGAATTCCTCCCGAGTTGCTTATCGCCAGATCTGCTCCGGACTTCCAAACCATAGCATCACAGATCAAGTAACCAAGGTTTGTATCCTGAGCTCTGACCACACCTCTGTCGCCCTCAAGTCTTATCGCCGTCTCACCGACAACGATATTGAGAGCTTCTCCGCCAGCCTTCTTGAAGTAATCAAGAACGGTGGCAACGGCGAAATCTGGTTCGATTTCTTCGGCGATTACCGGGAGATTCCTGAAAGAGACAAAGATAACGGTATCATCAACGATTTCGAGTTCAAGCTTGCCGAGATTCTTTGCCCATTCTCCGGCCGATACGATTATTGTCTCGTTTATTATCTCAGGCCTTTCGTAGAAAGTATGGCTATGGCCATCGATTATAACGTCGATACCGTCAACTGCTTTCGCAAGCTCCCAGGAATTCGGGCCGACAAGTACGGGGTTGCTTCCCATATGGGTGAGCGCAATGACTATGTCCGCCTGAGCTTCCAGCTCGGGAATGATCTCTTTAGCTACTTCTATTACGTCCTTCCACTCGTAGTCCTTAGCGTAGAGGTACTCGAGAATCTCTGTTTCCTGAGCAGTAAAGCCGACGATGGCGACCTTTATTCCGGCGACTTCCTTTATCATGTATTCCTGGAAAGCAGGTTCTCCATCCTTGTAGATGTTTGCGCTGAGGAACGGGAAGTCCGCAATCTCCATCTGTTTTGCGAGTACGGAAGCATCGTTGTCAAATTCATGGTTACCGATTGCCATTGCGTCAACCTTCATGAGATTGAGAGCAACTATATCGGGAGCGGCATCCTGCAGATCCGATTCGGGAACACCCGTATTAATGTCCCCGGCGTGCAGGAACAGCGTGTTGGGGTTCTCTGCTCGCACCTGATTTATAAGTGTTGCTACAGCCGCGAGCCCACCGTAATCACCTTCGGGCCAGATGTGACCGTGTGTGTCGTTGATATGAACAATCGTTAGTCTCTGAGCCATGACAAAGACTGCCATAACCAAGAGAAGGGTAATCAAAAGAACTTTTTTCATACTCATACCTCCTTATGGAATATCGGTGATTTCTCCAATTAGCTCGAAATCGAAGTGCCTATCTCCTTCACTTATATGGTAATTGATTATTTCTATTTCTGCGCAGTTTGAAAAGACAGTTCTTGAACTTCTCTCAATCTGCAGCCCGTTTGCTTTCGTTTCTCCTGGTTCGGCTAAGTAAAGCGATTTCACAGTAAGTGCAAGTCTGAAATACCATGAACTCAGCCGCCTTGCCGCCATAATTGTTTCCAGTGGAGCCAGGGAAGTAACTATCGTAGTGCAGATTATCAGTATTGCAATTAAAAGCGTGAAAGAAGCTACTCCTTTACCCTTTGGGCGAGATGGTCTTACCTCCGGCCACATCTCCCGTGAAATCCTCCTCTCTAACATGATTGAGAATCGCACAGTTTTTTCCAATCTTAGTGTTTTGGGGAATAACGACATCAGATCCGACAACAACAATCCCCGAATCGTAAATGTGAGGTTGCGATTCGTGCGGTACCTCATCGCCATATCCGATTACTACTCCGTCTCTCACGATCGTTCCCTCTCCGACTATGACCTTTTCTATCACTACATTATTGCCGATTTTGGAGTTAGTCATAATTACAGAATCCTTAACTGTTGACCCTTCACCGATTTGCACTCCCTGGAAAATTACGGAGTTTTCCACTCTTCCGTATATCTCCGCCCCTTCGTTTATCAAAGAGTTTCTGACGTGGGAACTTGTACCGACATATGCGGGCAGATACTCCTCAGTCTGAGTGTAGAATCTCCAGGATGGGTCGTGAAGATTCAGTGGCGGTATCGGTCGAGTCAGCTCGATGTTCGCTTCCCAGAGCGATTCGATGGTTCCCACATCTCTCCAATATCCCTCGAAAACGAAAGCAAACAGTCTTCCTGCATTGTCTTCGACTATTTTCGGCAAAATATTCTTTCCGAAGTCGTTGTTGCTTTCTTGGTCTCGTTCATCCTCTATAAGTCTTTCCCTGAGAAACTTCCAATCGAAGATGTAGATTCCTAGAGAAGCAAGATCGGACTTGGGCTGTTTCGGTTTCTCCTGGAAGTCGACTATCTTGTTTTCAAAATCCGTTATCATCATCCCGAACCTGTGAGCCTCGGACAGTGGAACACGCATACAAGCAACCGTTCCCGTCGCTCCCTTGGAGAGGTGATAGTCTATCATCTCGTTGTAATCCATGGAGTAGATGTGATCACCGGAGAGTATGACCACAAGTTCCGGGTCGAAATCATCTACGAAATCTATGTTCTGAAAGACAGCATTCGCAGTCCCTTTGTACCAGTTTGAGTCTCCTTGAGCAATGAAGGGAGGTAGGATTACAACCCCACCGTCCTTTCTGTCAAGATCCCACGGACGACCTATTCCAATGTGTCTGGCGAGAATGTGGGGCCTGTATTGAGTGAGCACGCCGACTGCGTAGATTCCCGAATTGACGCAGTTACTCAATGCAAAGTCAATAATCCTGTATTTGCCACCGAAGGGGACTGCGGGTTTCGCCACCTCATCTGTGAGCAATCCAAGTCTGGTGCCTTGCCCCCCAGCTAGTATCAATGCAACAACTTTCTTGGCCATACAATCACCCCGTCTTAAATTACGCCGTGTTTTTCGATTACTGTGGGCTCTTCATTTTCACCGACGAAACTTCTTCCCAACCTAACGGTACAATACTTGTCCATTATCACATTCTCTATGTGAGCTCCCTCTTCAACAAGGCAACCCTCAAGAAGAACAGAGTTTCTAACAGTTGCTCCGGCCATAACCCTGGTATCCCTGAACAAGACCGAATCTTCTATCTTTCCTCCTATTACGCACCCGTCAGCAATAACCGAGTTATTCATGGAGGCAGTTCCGGTGATTTTGGGAGGTGGAAGGTCCTTCAACTTGGTGAATACCCTTCCGTTCTCGTAGAAAAGCTCTCTCCTTATCTTGGGATCAAGAATATCGAGGTTCGTTCTGAAATAACATTTCTTGCTCTGCTTTATGTCCCGCCAGTAACCGTTGTATCTGTACTCTCTTACATTCAGAGAAGATAGGTTAGGAGAAATCACACCCTTCACGAGCTCGTTCTCTCCATTTGGAACAGCGGAGTAGAGAAGCTCTCTCAGCAGAAACTTGTTGATAAAGTATATTCCCAGGGCAACGCAGTCTCCTTCTTCCGGGTTTTCCGGAACCTTCTCCTTCTCTATCCACTTGACTATTCTCCCGTTCTTGCATACCACTCTATCCATCCCTTCCATGCCGCATTCTCCATACTTATTGCCGGTTAGGACAGTTATGTCTGCGGCCGTGTCCAGGTGATATCTGAATATCTTCGTCAGGTCGGTTTTGAAAATGTGATCTCCCGAGCCTATCAAAACAGAGTCTTCGTTGCCTCTCCTGAGTATGTTTATGTTCTGGAAGAGAGCGTCGGCAGTTCCTTTGTACCCCATGGAAGGGTTATAAGGAGAGTAATAAGGCTGCAGTATGAAGAGCCCTCCCTGTTTTCTGTCTAGATCCCATTCCTTGCCTGAGCCAATGTGATCCATAAGACTTCTGGGGCTGTACTGTGTAATTATTCCAACCTTCGATACTCCCGCATTGACCATATTGCTGAGTGTGAAATCGATTGACCTGTACTTTCCGTAGACAGGCAGCGCAGCGCTCGTACGAACCTGAGTCAGGGAACTCAGGTACTCTCCTCGCCCTCCTGCAAGAATTATTCCGAGAACTTTCATATGGTCACCGCATTCCAAATATGGATGCGGTCTCCCTCCCTTCTGTGCAAATTTGTCATTCAGTACTCCATTAGGGGTAAATTTGTCATTAGAGATACCCCCGGTAGTGAAAAATCTGTTTGACCGTCGAGATAGTTCTGCAAAAACAAGACAGCACTGTCAAAGGCTTCGCGATAAAGCTCATCGAAAGTCTTTTTGCTTTCCCAGCCGGCTATGCTGTGAAACCAGGGTTTCATCTCCAGATTTAGTGGATCAACGTGAGTGTCCTCAAAGAAAGCCTCTTCAGGCGAACCCTCTTTAATGCTAAAACGTTTCAGTATTAAGGCCAACCTTGAGCGACCATAGATTCCCGCAAAGTACTGATTCATGGAGTCTATGGCCTTCAGGATGGAACAGCCCCTGATTCCGTAGAATTCCATTGAGATCTCACGGTAGAGATCTTCAAGTGCCGTTGGCAAAGACCGAGAGAACTCGGCAGTCGGATCGAGATCGAGTATTTCTGCCTCAACTTTGCTCTTGAGGATTACTTTGTCTATCATTGTTTCTAGTTGGCGATACTTATATCCATTTCCTGCGCGAGCAACTATATAGTGGTTGACCGTTGCGTCGAGGAAGTAATGGCAGATAACCCCCAGCGAGTAGAAGCGAGAAATCTCCTCTGATTTCCTGCATAGGAGTTTGGCGAAATCATCACACCTTAGCGTGTGAGAGAACCTCCATAGAGAGAACTCTGGATCCTCTCTTGAGCAGTACTTCCCGGGATCCGTGAAGAGGCATCCAAGATTGAACTCCTCTCTTTTGTCGGCTTCAAGATCGAGTCCAATCTCTTCCAAAACATCCTTTCCGTACATAATATGAGTCCAGAAGCCGGGCAAAAAAACTCACTCCTTTGCTACCAAACCCCACAGACACTTCAAATAAAGGCTCTCCGGAACCTCAACAAGCCATGGATGATCAGGCGATTGTAGTGTAATAGCCAGATGCGAAAATGTTGTACCGGTACTTTCCGTCGACCTTCTGATAGACTCAACCAGATGCTCGACAGCAATATTATAGGCACAAGTGCAAATACCCAATACTCCTCCATCCTTCACAAGCGGAAGTGTACTCTCTACTAGCCTTCGGAAAAGTGAAATTCCATGCGGAAGCTCTCTCTTATGCTTAACAAAGGATGGCGGGTCTAATATTACTATATCAAAATAGTTCTTCATTTCAAATCCAGCAAGGAAGTCAAGAACATCGCTCTGAACCAACTGCAGTCTTTTATCCAGCCTGTTCACTACTGCGTTCACTCTTCCCCGATCTAGGTCGTCGGCGGACTTGTCCACGCAGATCGCCTCGGCGCCTGAATATGCCATATTAAGTCCGAATCCTCCCGTAAAAGAGAAAAGATCCAGGCCTTTCTCCAGAGAGAGTTCTGCGGTGATTTTCCTGCAGAAAGCTCTGGAGTCTCGCTGGTCAAAAAAGAACCCTGTTTTCTGACTGTTCTTAACATCCACGAGGTACTTTATGCCATCTTCCTCGATTTCGACTGAATCAGGTACTTCTCCGAACAGCAAACCTGTATGTCTCTCTATTCTATCTTCCACTCCCATCTCGAAATCGCTCCGTTCGTAGATTCCCTTGGGATTCAGTAGATTCCTGAGAAGATCGACTATCATTTCTCTTCTTTTCTGCATAATCGAGTTTCTGAACTGCACGGCTAAAATCTCTCCGTATCTGTCGACTACCAATCCGGGAAGTCTGTCTCCTTCACCGTGGACGAGTCTGTAGTAAGGTCTCTTGAAAAGTCTCTCCCTCTTCAGGAGAGCTTTTTGAAGCAGCCTTCCGAAGAAGATCTCCCCCAGCTCCTGGTCTTGATTTGTTAGGACCATTATCGCTCGGGTGGAGCTCGGACTGAAGAAGCCCTTTCCGAGAAACTCATAGTTCACCGAGAAAATGTTCACTTCACATACAGCATCGGCAGAGCCTTCTAGAGATAAGATCTCGTCTCTGAAGATCCACGGATAAGAATTACGGATCTTTCCTTCCTTCCCCTTTCTGATTCGAGCAATTAACATCAGAACTGGCCTTCATTCAGAAGTGAATAGTTATTTATCTCGCTTTCTTCGAAGAATATTTTGATTTCGCGGTTTGAGCTCTCAGTACTGTCGGATGCGTGTATCAAGTTCTTCCTTATCGACACGCCGAACCGACCTCGTATGCTTCCCGGGGCGGCTTCCAGCGGATCGGTCTTGCCGACCAGAATTCTCAACCTTCGAACAGCGTTCTCGCCTTCAAGCACCATGGCTACAACTGGTCCCGATTGTATGAAAGTCAGCAAAGGTTCGTAGAAGTCCTTTCCCGCATGTTCTCTGTAAAGCTCTCTCGCCATGGATTCGGAGATCTTCAGCATCTTGAGGGCGACGATCTTCAGACCTTTCTCCTCGATTCCTCTGAGTATTTCTCCAACAAGGCCTCTCTGTATCGTGTTTGGTTTTAGATAAGCAAATGTTTTCTCCAAAATACTTCCCTCCGGTCAAATTCTTTATTCATTGATATAATTAAAACATGGAGTGGTTCAATGGAGTAGCTAACGAAAGACTTTCTCGGTTCTTGGCGCGCGGCCCGGGAAAAAGTGTGACTCTGGTGGGTAGAGATAGCGAGTACTTGAAGGCTTCGGCTATCTCAATAATAGAGGCTGATCCGAAATGGAACAGAAAGAGATATATTGAAGACTTCTTACTGATAGAGCCTGAAAGCGGAAACATTGGCATCGACAAGATTAGGGACATAGAAGAAATGATGCTTCATAAACCGGCGATAGGCAAGAGGAAGTTCGTGCTGATCCATCAGTGCGAGAAGATGACTGATGAGAGCGCAAACGCATTTCTCAAGGTTCTTGAAGAGCCTCCGGATTTCGCGACTCTCATAATGACCACATCTTCATGGCAATCACTTTTGCCTACAGTGAGAAGTAGAACTATTTCGATTGTAATGGATATTCCAGAAGAGCTTATGCATAGACTCAAGCTAAATTACGGAGAGCGAGTTTCATACATATATGCAGCTTCACGGCAGAACTTCAAGGTTCTCCGGTTCTTTCTGGATCAGGATCCTGAATCTGTACAATACGAGGCTTTTGAAGTGCCTTCCGATCTTGAAGGATTGACACAGTTAATTAGAGAGAGCGTCAACGAAGATCCTATAGATATCGTGAGGCGAAGAAGAGCGTTTGCGGCTTTTTGCAAGGATTTTGTGGATTCCAGAAGTTTCTTTTCATCTTTCAGGAAGGTCTCCTCCATTTTTACAGGACAGGGTTCATTTGAAAGGGCGCGTGAACTTGTCGAAGTCTCTAGAAGCCTCCTGAAAGACGTAGTGATTCTTTCGGCCGATACTCACAATGACTCGCTTATGAACATTGATCTGTTAGAATGGCTAGTGAACTTCAAGCCGGGAAAGGAAATCCTGGAAGATTTTACTTGGTGTGACAGGTTTCTTAGAGAGCGAACTTCATCACTTAGCGCAACTCTTGTTTCATTTAGGGCTTTGCATTCGCTTTCGAGAAGCCTGGCAAGGAGATAAAACGGAGGTTATTTAGATGCCTGAGATATATGGAACGGTCTATGGAATCGAATTCCACTCAGTAGGGAAGCTATACCAGTACACTTCCAGCGAGCAGTTGCTGAAGCAGGGTGATTATGTGCTGGCAATGAGTGAGTTCGGACTGGATGTTGGAAGGGTTATGTATGGACCGGTTGAAACTCGAATAGATGACACCAAAGAAGAGCTCAAACCAATTGTCAGAGTAATGACCGACGAAGACTGGGAAACGGATGCCAAGAATAAAGAGGAAGCCGAGGCGGCAATGAAGACCTGCCAGGAACTGATAAAGAAGCACTCTCTTCCCATGCGGCTTCTTGAAGCGAGATACATGTATGATCGATCGAGGATCGTCTTCTACTTCGGTGCCGACAGCAGGGTTGACTTCAGGGAGCTGGTCAAGGATCTTGCGAGAGCTTTCAGAACGAGAATCGAGCTCAGACAGGTTGGAATAAGAGATGAGGTCAAGATGACTGGCAGTCTTGGACTATGCGGAATGACAGCCTGTTGCGTCCGCTTTCTAAGACAGTTTGAAAGCATAACATTGAAGCATGCTAAGAAGCAGCAGTTGTTGATCAACCCGGCAAAGATATCGGGAAGGTGCGGGAGACTTCTCTGCTGTCTTTCCTATGAACAAGAGCTTTATGAGAACGAGCTCCTGGATATTCCTGATGAGGGTTCTCTTGTCGACTATGAAGGCAAGACCTGTAAGGTTCTGACTGTCAATATTTTCATGAAGGTTATTACTCTGGTTGCAGATGACGGGCAAATGCTGAAGGTTCAGTTCGACGATTTCAGAAAGAGCCAGAGATCGATCATACAGGACACAAATCCAGATGAATTAATAAGGAATAGAGACGAAGATATTTCGATTGACGACTGAAGGAAGAATGGAGGTTGGATATGGCGGGTTTACTCACGAAAGCTGAATTGAAAAGGCTTGAAGATCTTGGAAGAATATGCAGGGGTGACATAATAAAGATGACTACTGTTGCCAATTCTGGTCATCCAGGAGGTTCAATGTCATCCATAGACATTTTTCTTTCCGTGTACGATTTCGCGAACAACGATCCAAGAAGACCCTTTTACCCCGAGCGCGACAGGATTATTGTAAGCCACGGGCACACATCGCCAGGTGTCTACGCGACGCTAGGAAGGCTTGGTTTCGTTGATATCGACGAAGTTGTTTCCGGTTTTAGACATCCGGGTTCCGTATTCGAAGGTCACATTACAAGGGGGATTCCGGGTGTTGAATGGACGACTGGAAATCTGGGACAGGGCCTTTCAGTGGGAGTTGGTATGGCTCTTGCTTCGAAAATCAGGGGAAAAAATTACAGAGTCCTTGTCGCAATGAGCGATGCGGAACAAGCAAAGGGCCAGGTTGCGGAAGCAAGAAGGACTGCAAAGAAGTACGGGCTTGACAACCTCGTTGTCGTTATTGACTACAATGACGCTCAGATCTCCGGAAATGCCCGCGACATAATGTTCGTGGATATTAAGGCAAATTATCTAGCGGATGGCTGGAAGGTTATTGAAGTCGACGGCCATGACTACTCCGAGCTGAACAAGGCACTAGTTGAAGCATCCGAGTCGAAAACTCCCGTCGCGATAATCGGTAAGACCATTATGGGGAAGGGAGTTTCGTTTATGGAGGGAGATGTTTCCTATCATGGAAAACCTCTGGATATGGAAAAGGCTGCCTCTGCTCTTTCCGAACTCAAGCTTGAAAACGATATTGACAGATTTGTTGAGATGCGAAAGAGACTTCCCTATTATCATGAACCAATACAACCTCAGGACGAAGAGATAAGACCGATAATCGGAGTCCCCTTCGTATATCCGGTTGAGAAGAAGAGCGATAACAGATCGGCCTTCGGGAAGGCTCTTGCAGATATCGGAAAGCTCAACAAAGGTAAGCTCCCGGTGATGGTAGTAGATTGTGATCTGAAACCGTCAACGAAAGTAAATGAGTTCGAGAAGATCTGGCCCGAGAACTTCATACAAATTGGCGTTCAGGAACACAATGCCGCAACTGCTGCCGGGGCCGCATCGGTGTGTGGAGTGCTGACTTTCTTTGCTGACTTCGGAGTTTTCGGCATCGATGAAACTTACAACCAGCAGCGACTGAACGATATAAACAAGGCAAACGTAAAGGTAGGAGTAACCCACGTTGGAATCGACGTCGGCGAAGATGGAAAGACTCACCACTGTTTAGATTACATCGGAGCAGTGAGAAACTTCTTCGGCTTCAAACTGATAGTACCGGCCGATCCAAACCAGACAGATAGAGCAGTCAGGTTCATGAGCAAGGCCGATGGGAATTTCGTCATTGCGATGGGAAGATCTACCATGAATCCAATTGCAGACGAGGAAGGGAAGCCTTTCTTTGGGGACGGCTATGAGTTTGAATATGGAAAAGTAGATGTTTTGAGGAAGGGAAAGGAAGTGACGCTTGTTTCGACGGGTCAGGTCACTCATCAAGCAGTGAAGGCAGCAGACGAACTGAGAACTCAAGGTATAGAAGTGACCGTTCTTAACGTTAGCTGTCCAATTGGGGCAGACTTCGATAGCGTTAAGGAACACCTCTCTTCTTCAGTCATCTCTCTCGAAGATCACAATGTCAATAGCGGTCTAGGGTCAATCCTCTCCGATTATTTGCTCCGGTCTCGAATAACGCCGAAGAGTTTCGAAAAGATAGGCGTCGACAGGTATATGTTCTCCGGAGACAACGAACTGCTCTATGACCTTTCGGGTCTTTCGAGTAAGAGCATAGTAGAAAGGGTAAGGGGTATTATCCAGTAATGCTCAGTCTAGAAGAAGAAAAGCTGGTCGATGAGTTTTGCAAAATGAACGGAATAGAAGCGGACAGAGAGCTCGTTTTTAGAGCTCTCTGTCATTCCTCTTTTACCAATGAGCTTGCCCAGAACGGAGAAAGGCTTCTCGAGTCAAACGAAAGAATGGAATTTCTGGGAGACGCAGTTCTCGAATTGTCTCTTGCCAGAACCCTTTTCAGCAATTACCTCTTGAGTGAAGGCGATATGTCGAAAGTCAGAGCTATGGTGGGAAGTGAAAAGGTCCTTTCTTACGTTGCCAGATCTATGAGAATCGGAGATTATATCCTTCTTGGCAAAGGAGAGAGGCAGAGCGGAGGGTCGGAAAGAGATTCGATTCTTGCGGATGCTTTCGAAGCTGTTCTGGCAGCAATCTTTTTGACTGGAGGGCTTGAGATCTCAATCGAGTTTGTTCAATCAAAGCTGTCAGAGTATATTGAGAAAGCGGTTGGGGGCGACCTGATTCTAGATTACAAGACTTCCCTTCAGGAGCTTACGCAGGCTCGCTTCAGTTCAAGACCTGTATATGAGACAATTCTCGATGAGGGTCCACCACAGGATAAGTGGTTCAAGGTTGGAGTATTCCTGGAAGGGAAAATTGTCGGTGAAGGAGAAGGGCGAACAAAGAAGGCAGCGGAGCAGCTGGCCGCAAGACGCGCTCTTGAAACCCTAAGAGAAAGTTTTAATAGTGCAGGGGCCGAACAGTGAAGTACAAACACTTTGTAGCGTTTCTCTCAGAGGAGGAATGTGATCTAATCGAAGGAATCAGCTGGAACGAAGGTTTTTCAGATCTCTATTTCGAAAAGCTTGTTGATTCGGGAAACGCATTGCACGTCTTTCTGGGGGAAGGGGAAGAACTCCCGGTTTTTCTGAAAGGGATAGAGTTTGCGGATCTGGGTTATAGTGAACAGAAGGATTGGTTTGAGAAGTGGAAGGAGTCTCTGGTCCCATTTGAGCTCTGTGATGGGATTGAGGTCATTCCTCTGGAGGAAGAAGAGAAGATAATAGATTCAAACAAGATCGGCATTATTCCCGGAATGGCCTTCGGAACGGGCCTTCACGAATCCACGAAACTTGCTGCTTCTCTTCTTTCAGAGTTCATTCGAAGCGGCTCTAAAGTCCTTGATGTGGGCTGCGGAACTGGGATTTTATCGGTTATCGCCGCCAAGAGAGGAGCGTCTTCGGTTCTCGCTCTGGACATTGACCAGCATTCCATCGAGAAAACAGTTGAAATTGCCCGGATAAATCAAGTCTCTATAGAAACGCGTCTGTCAGATTTTCTTTCGGCGCTGGAGCCAGAGGAGCGTTTTGATCTCATCGTCTCGAATATGATAGTTGAGCTGCTGAAGGAGTTCGTTCTCGATCTTAGTGGGTTTCTCCTGAAGGATGGCAGAGTGATTCTTTCGGGAATATTCAGAGACAAGTATGAGGAAATAGGAAGTCTCGTAGAGAAGGGCTTTCACATCGAGCATATTGAGGAAGATGGAGATTGGAAAGCAGTAGTGCTGAGAAGAAAATAGTTTCGCTACAGCTTGGAAGGGTTCTGAAAAACGATTTCAGAATCGTTAAAGTCTGTGAATGGGGATTCCCGCAAGTCATAGAATCTTCCTTGATTGCTAATGGGAAACCATTTCCAACACTGTTCTGGCTTAGCTGTCCATTTCTGAAGGAGGAAGTTTCGAGGCTCGAGAGCGCAGGAATGATCGCCGGCTTTGAGAAAAGGGTCGAAGAGGACGAGGCCTTTGCCGCTGAATATCTAGGGGCGCGCTCCCGTACGGCACTTCTAAAAGAGAAGCTTCTCGAAAAGTCCTCTGTGTCTGATGAGCACAAGAGAGTGATCATGGAAAGAGGTATTGGAGGAATCAGAAATCCGAATAAAGTGAAGTGTCTCCACCTTCAGCTTGCGAATTTTCTCGGAGGGGTGCCGAACCCTGTGGGAAGAGAGGTCTGGAATCTGCTGAAGAATACTCAGTGTTCTTACAAGAGAGTCATCTGCGAAGAGTTGTTGAGCAAGCATGAATGAGAAAATATTGAACAAAGCCTCTCAGCTTCCCGAGGAGCCAGGAGTTTACATTTTCAAAGATCAAAAAGGCGTTGCAGTTTACGTAGGCAAAGCAAAGAAACTGAAGAGAAGAGTCCTGTCTTACTTCAGAGAATCAACGTGGGCAAAGAATGAAAAGGCCAAACGAATTGCAGAAGAGGCAGAAGATCTAGACTTCATAATGGTCACGTCGGAGCGTGAGGCTCTGCTACTTGAGGCGAATCTGATCTTCAACGGAAAGCCGAAGTATAATGTCTTCCTGAAGGACTCCCGAACCTACCCGTATATCTACATTTCTTCAGATCCATACCCGTATCTTGGAATTACGAGGACAAAAGAACTGGAAGGTTCATATTTTGGACCTTATACAAGTGCGGGACTTGTGAGAAAACTGCTTGAATTTCTGCAGAAAGTCTTCAGAATCCGAACTTGCTCGTACGATCTAAGCAGGGTCAAGAAGCCCTGTTTCCTCTATCACCTCAAGATGTGTTCCGCGCCCTGCGTTGAAAAAGTGACGCCTGAAGAGTATCGAGAACAACTCTTAGCTCTCACCGATTTTCTCGAAGGAGACACATTGAAAGTTAGAGAGGCTCTTCTTAAGAGGATGGCAGTGCTCTCCGATGCAATGCAGTTTGAGAGGGCCGCGGAGATAAGAGATATACTTTCCTCAATGGACGATCTCTACGCGTTCCAGGGAGTTGAAGCTTCTCTAGATCTGAAAGCGGATATTCTCGCCGTTTCTACGGGCCTGGCCGCGTTGCTTCAGGTTAGGGGCGGAATGCTTCTGGGAAAACTGGTCTTTGATTTTCCCGATGGAACCCCGATCGATTTCATTACACAGTTTTACTATGCGAAAGGAAATCGAATACCGAAAGCGCTCATCGTAACTGGTCTGAAAAAGAAAGATATCAAGCAGTTCAAGAGAGACTTCCATTATATTGGGGATCCTCGTGATGAACAGGAAGAGAGGCTTCTGAGTATAGCCTTCAAGAACATTGATGAAGAGCAGAGGATAAGGATGAATGCCGCCCATTCACTGAGACAGGCCCATCAGATTCTGGGGTTGAAGCGATTTCCTTCGAGAATTGAGGGTATTGATATCTCTCACACTCAGGGACTGTACACGGTCGCCTCGGTGGTTGTTTTCGACAATGGAAAGCCGAACAAATCCGAATATCGAAGATACCGCATCAGCGAGCTCGATGAACCAAATGATTTTGAGGCGATGGCAACTGTAGTTAAGAGGAGATACACAAAACATCCTCTTCCAGATCTCCTTCTAATCGATGGTGGAGAACCACAGTTAAGAGCTGTCGAGAAGGCCTTTTCCGAGATAGGCATAGACGAATACGAAGTGGTGGGATTGGCAAAGGAATTCAATGAGCTAGTCTTTCTTGACAATCGAGACAGGGTGAAACTGAAGGAAGAGCACCCCGTCTTGCGAATGATAATCTCTATTGACAATGAGGCCCATCGCTTTGCTGTCAATTATCACCGTGTCCTCAGAGAAAGAAGATTCCAAACTTCAAAGATAGATGACATTCCGGGCATCGGGCCAAAGAGGAAGAAGTCTCTGCTTAAGGCTTTTGGCAGCGTTAAAGGGATCGCTGAAGCCTCCGAAGCCGACCTGTACGGTGTCCTCAAGAACAGCAGAGCAGTTGAAATGGTTGTCAAGTGGGCAAATGAAAAAAGTGGAGACTGAGCTCCACCTTCTCATATTTTCCGGAACAATCGTTACTGAACTTTCTCTTTTAGTTCTTTACCGGGTCTGAATTTCGGAACCTTTCCGCCGGGAATCTCGATTGCTTCCTTCGTTCTCGGGTTGACGCCTTTTCTTGCCTTTCTCTTTGTAACCTCGAAAGTCCCGAATCCGACGAGTTTTACTTCTTCATTCTTTGATAGCTCTTCCCCAACTACACCGATGAAACTATCAACGACGTCTCCGACAAGCTTCTTGGTTGCTCCGGTTCTCTCTGCAAGTTCAGCGATAAGTTCTTTCTTGTTCACAGGTACACCCCCTAGCTAGAATTCAGATCACAAGACAATTCTAACATCTTCTAATCAGGTAATGCAACACCGAATCAACTGAAACCGTTTGACAAAAGGCATTTCAAAGAGTTAACGTTCTGCAACGCTCGATTCACGCAGATCATCGAAGTTAAGAACATCTTTGTGAGCCTCGATAGTGCTGGTGTATGAAGAGAGGTCCAGAGCGCCGTTTCCGCTTAAAGTGAAGACAATTACCTTCTCTTCCCCATTTTCTCTTGCCTCAATTGCCCTTCGTACAGCACCCGCAATTGCGTGTGTCGATTCGGGTGCCGGCACTATTCCCTCGGTTGTGGCGAAGAGAAGTCCTGCTTTGAAAGTCTCGTCTTGAGGCAAGGCTTCGGGAGTAACAATTCCCTCCTTCACCAATCTTGAAACGAGAGGAGCGGCCCCATGATACCTGAGTCCTCCGGCATGAATTGCGGGTGGAACGAAGTCTCTGCCTAGTGTGTACATCTTCAATAACGGTGTGAAACCTGCGGTGTCTCCGCTATCGTAGCGATACTCGCCTTTAGATAGAGTAGGACAGGACTCCGGCTCGCATGCGACGAACTCTATATCTTCACCGTCGAGTCTCCTCTTGACAAAGGGTAGAATCGTTCCGCCAAAGTTCGATCCTCCACCATGGCATCCTATGATGGACGATGGCTTCTCGCCGAGTATTTCAAGCTGTTTTTCGACTTCCAATCCGATTACAGTTTGATGGAGAAGCACGTGATCGAGAACACTTCCCAGAGAATACTTCTTCGTGGTGGAATTCAAAACTATTTCAATGGCCTCGCTGATTGCCATTCCCAGAGAACCTGAGAAATTCTTCCTGTCCTCAAGAAACTTTCTGCCGCTTTCAGTGTTCTCTCCCGGACTGGGTTCTACTGCGCCGTTGAACATCTTCATCATGTGTTGTCTCATAGGCTTTGACTGATAGCTGTTTCTGACCATGAAAACTCTCACAGTAAGGCCGAATTTCCTTCCGGCATAGGAAAGGGCGCTTCCCCACTGACCGGCACCTGTCTCGGTAGTAAGCTCTGTAACTCCATCGGCCTTGTTGTAGTAGGCCTGGGCGATGGCCGTGTTTGTTTTATGACTTCCTGTAGGCGAGTTGCCTTCATACTTGTAGTAAATTCTGGCAGGAGTGTTCAGAAACTCCTCAAGAAAAGTTGCTCTTATGAGTGGACTCGGACGAAAAACCACGTATTCGTCTAGAACAGGTTCGGGGATAGGAATAAACCTCTCTTCGCTCATTTCTTGCTCTACTATTGACTTTGGAAAGATAGCCATCATATCTTTGGGGTCGATGACTTCGTTTGTTGCTGGATTCAAAGGCGGATCCATCTTGAATGGCAAGTCAGCCTTTATGTTATACCAGCTTCTTGGCAACTCCTCTGATTTCAAATTCACAACAATTCTCTTCTTCATGCCAGTACCTCCTCAAAAAAATAAAGGGGCTCTCCATTGTGAGAGCCCCTTCAATATGGGTTTACCCTGGTAGCAAAAGGCTAACCCCCACCGAAGGGGCAGCTCCACCACCAGAACATATTTAGTTTATTAAGACATAGATTATCAACCATACAAATCCCTCGCTGATTTAGCTTAAACAACTATACAACTTTCGTATGTTACAAGTCAAGCAGGGTTGTGAAAAGACGTGAAAGCAAATTCGCAATCATGCCAGAGGCTGCAGGTCAGCGGTTGGAAGAGCAGATTGAAACAGGTTCGCCGTTGAATGGTTCTCCGTTCTCCGAAAAGAGCCTGTTCTTGGTTCCAAAGCGAGGATCTTCTTGGCCAAGAAGCAATAGCGAGATGCTGAACTCCCACTTAGCATTTCGCTCTTCAAAAACCGTTTCTGATTACCCGCTCCTCCTAACCCGATTTTCATAACCCGTTCCTGGTAATGGCTCCTTGCCCGGCGCAGCCGGAACTGGCCTCGTCGAAGGCAGCGTTGCGACCTGGGCCGTTCTTGCCCAGTCTTGCGTCCGCCGACGTTCCACGGCGCATTGCGTCTTATGTTCTAGTAGAATCACTCCTGCTCTTAATCTCGGAGGACGGAGAACCGTTGACGGTGGACCTGATAATGCCTCCTGGCGAAGCCAGCCTTGCGTCCCGGCATGTTCTTCGCCGGCATTGCGACCTGGCGCGATTTTTGCCAGCATTGCAACCTGGGATGTTCTTCCCAGCCTTGCGTCCACTGATGCTTTTCAGTGCAATGCGTCCCACCGAAGGTGGCATCACTTCCGCCGATGCTTTTCGGCGCATCACTTCCCCGGACGTTTCTCCGGGCATCACTTCCTCGCGCCAGCGAGCATCACTTCCTGCCGAAGTCTGTCTCACTTCACTCGTGAGCATAGCTAATCTCTCGATACTCTCTTTCTCGATTGTCTTTGTTTGCCCTCGGAGCTAACCTTTCGTCTCTAACAAAGCTTTCTTTCAGGGCGAACAGCCGTTCGCCCCTACAAGAAGTGCATGATTTCGAATCAGATCACAGATCAAAAAAATCAGCCACCGGCTCTTCCTCTTCTTCCTGGCGCATAAGCGCCAGCCTCACTTCCGCCGATGCTTTTCGGCGCCTTGCGTCTTAGAACATGCAACTGAGCTTTTACAAACGATCAGCGAATTCTAAGAACGAAGAACAGATCCTCGCTCTGGAACGAAGAACAGGTTCTTCTCGGCGGAGAACGGAGCACCGTTCAAAACGAACTAGCTTCTTTTGCTCTCCAAGAGTTTTCATCCCCGCGAAGCGGGCCTTGCGTCCCCGGATGCTTCTCCGGGCATTGCGACCTGGCATGATCCTTGCCAGCCTTGCGTCCACTGATGCTTTTCAGTGCATTGCTTCCCACCGAAGGTGGCATCACTTCCTGGCGAAGCCAGCCTTGCCTCCCGCCATATTCTTCAATAATTCATATGCAGACTCTGTAAAGAACATTTCTCTTATTTACCTGCGATGTGCTAGATTGTGACATACAGATACTTTTTATGTTAAGCGAAAGGAATGTCTGTCATGAAGGAGTTCGTTGCTTCAGCAATTCAGTTCGAAGTTGAGCCTATGAAAATCGAGAGAAACCTGGAAGTTGCATACCGCTGGATAAGCAGATGCGTAAAGGAAACGGGAGCATCACTGGTCGTATTGCCAGAGAGTTTCACGACAGGTTTCACTCCAATAGGAAGTGCAAGTGAGCTTTGGGATGCGGTTGATGAGATCCCCGGACGTCTAACGAATGAAGGGCTGAAATGGGCGAGTGAGTTTGAGATTTATATTTGCTTCCCCACGTATGAGCGCGGCAAGGAGCGGGAAATCATATACAATAGCGCTGCTGTCCTTGGTCCGGAAGGCATTCTTGGTGTTTACCGAAAGACTCATCCTTTTCCCACCGAAAGGCTGGCGGCCGGTGGATGGACTACTCCGGGAGTTGAACCGCTTGTTGTTTCGACCCCGATTGCAGATATCGGGGTAGTGATTTGTTATGACGGTGACTTTCCCGAACTGGCAAGAGTGACCGCGCTGAAAGGTGCAGAGGTGGTTTGTCGGCCATCAGCATTCTTGAGAACCTATGATCAGTGGGAACTGACCAACAGGGCAAGAGCTTATGACAACCATGTTTACTGGATTGCGTCTAACCTAGTGGGAAAAGACGCAAGCGGAGCGAATTTCTTCGGCTCGTCTATGATTGTTCATCCATCGGGGACGAAGATTGTGCAAGCGTCGGGTTGCGAAGAGTATATTGCTGCAAGATTGAATGATGATCCAATAAAGAAGATTGCTCCAGGTTCTTCGAGAGATCAGATGTTCGACCATATAGAGGATAGAAACCTCGAGTCTTACAGTGATATTCTGACTAAAGGAAAGAGCGTCTTCGAACCTTCAAAAAGAATTCCATATGGGAGGAGATAGTCTTGTCCAAGCCCCTTGAAGGTCTCTTTGTTCTCGATCTTACACGGGTCCTTGCCGGGCCTTTCTGCACAATGCTTCTCTGCGACATGGGCGCCACCGTCGTGAAAGTGGAGCGACCTGACGGCGGAGACGATTCAAGATCGTTCAGCCCCTTTGTTGGGAACGAAAGCGCTTACTTCATGAGCATAAACAGAGGCAAGAAGAGTATCACTCTAAATTTGAAGACAGCCGAAGGAAGGAATCTCCTCGAAAGACTTATTGAAAGAGCCGATGTGTTGGTAGAAAACTTCAGACCGGGCGTATTTGAGAAACTTGGCTTTCCTGCGGAGATGCTGAGAGAGATTAATCCCAGGCTCATATACACATGCTCGTCCGGTTTTGGACATTCCGGTCCCATGAGCAGAAGAACTGCTTATGATCTCATTATTCAGGGACTTAGCGGAATGATGAGCATAACTGGTCCTGACAAAGACAATCCAACGAAGGTTGGAAGCTCAATCGCAGACATCTTTTGCGGAACATTTGCATGCATTGGAATTCTCGCCGCACTTCTAAGCCGTAATGTCAGTGGAAGAGGGCAAATGGTTGATGTTGCAATGCTTGACAGTATGGTCGCTGTTCTGGAAAACGCCATCGCCAGATATGCGGCAACTGGCGAGGTCCCCGTTCCGATAGGAAACAGACATCCATCAATCGCGCCATTCGCCTCTTTCGAGACTCTTGACGGCAAAATCAACATCGCTGTAGGAAATGATGGCATCTGGAACAAGTTCTGCAAAGCAATTGGCAGGTCGGACATATGTGATGACCCAAGATTCGCCAGTAATCCCGCTAGAGTAAAGAATATTTCCGATCTTATGGAAATAATCAGTGAACAGCTCAAGAAGAAAGGATCCGAGGAATGGCTGAGCGACTTTGAGAAACTGGATATTCCTTCCGGGAAGATAAATGACGTATCCGATCTTTTTGAAGACGAGCAGATCAAAGCGCGAGAGATGATAGTTGAAGTTTCCCACGGAAGCGGAACAGTGAAAATGCCGGGTGTTCCGATCAAATTCTCGGAGACTCCCGCTTCTATTTCCGGTCCGGCTCCTTTGCTTGGGGAACACAATAGAGAGATCTATATAGGAATGCTTGGAATTAGTGTTCAAGAGTTGGATGCCCTTCGAGAAAACGGGGTAATATGATCCATCTGTATCCATTCGAGAGAAGCAACGATTGGAATGAGGAGATCAGTAGTCTCACTGTCAAGAGTATTTATGACACTGTTGTGAATCTGAAGAGTGGTTCTGGAACGAGATTCTCTCTTCTAGTAAAGACGGAGGATTATCTTCCCCGATCGGCATTGATAGAGGCTCTTCCAGCATTTGAGAAAGGTCAGGAGATTGTTGTTGATTTGAAGTGCGTAGCAGAGGGGTTCAATCCATCTAGCCTTCCAGGTTCTCCAAAGAGCAAATGGAAGGATTTGTGGCTGGAATGGCTCGAATTCCTGGAAGAAGAAGAATTCGCTAATCTGCTGAATGAAATCGATAGGCCTGAAAAAATGATCGGTCTAGGTCCCGGTTTGACTCCGGCCGGCGACGACCTTATTGTCGGCCTGGTCATGGCATTCAGGCTCACCGGCAGGGATAGCAGTGAATTGGGAATTGATCGCAATACGCTTGGCAGAAAGACAGAATGGTTCTCATCCGAGATGATAAGAGATGCTCTCGACGGGAAGTTTTGGAAGAGGGGGTTTGAGCTGGCCAATGCTCTTGCAGGAGATGATGTCGCCAGAGTCCTCGAGAAGACAGGAAGAATCGTTGACTGGGGCCATTTGTCGGGAAAGGCCTGGCTTGCAGGATTAGCGTTCGGTCTTGAACAAAGTGGAATCTATTAGGTTTGATCAGAAAGACTGTTTGAATTAGTCTTGCGATTTGAGACCACTCTAGCTGCGAAGTTTTCTGATGGAGGTTCCAATGAAGAGAATAGAGGTAGTGAAAGGTGAGTACTATGACAGCGTTACACTAATGCTGGTTGCGAAGGAGCTCAAGAAGATTGAGGGAGTAGGCGATGCGGCTCTTAATATGGCAACTGAAGCAAATGTGAGTATCATGAGGGCGGCCGGCTTCGAAGTAGAAACCGATTCCCTTTCGCCCGATGATCTTCTTATTGGAATTGACTTTGAAGGCGAAGGAACTGAAAATCTCTTTGAAACAGCTCGTTCTTATCTTGCTCGCCCTCCCTGGAGAAAGGAAGAGAAAGACGCAGAGTACTCGCCGTCCACTCTGTCAGGAGCTCTAACCGTGTTGCCGGAAGCGAATCTTGCGCTGATATCTCTTCCCGGCAGATACGCAGCGGCTGAAGCGATGAAGGCATTGAAGAGAGGCCTGAATGTAATGCTTTATTCCGACAACGTTCCAATTGAAGACGAGGTTGAACTCAAGCGATTCGCAGAGAAGAACGATCTTATCGTTATGGGTCCCGACTGCGGCACAGCTGTCATAAAGGGAAAAGGGCTTGGCTTCTCGAACGTATGTCCAACCGGTTCGATAGGAATTGTAGCGGCGTCGGGCACCGGCCTCCAGGAAGTCATGGTTCAGCTCAGCAGACGGAATTTGGGCGTGAAACACGCAGTAGGGACAGGTGGTAGAGACGTCAAGAGTTCCGTGGGAGGGATATCCTTTCTCAGGGCCATAAAGGAACTCGCTGAGGATTCGGAAATCTCGATCATTGTCGCCGTCGGAAAACCACCTGCTCCTGACGTAAGGAGGAAGATACTGGAAGCTCTAAGAGAAGAAGGCAAGAAGAGTGTGATCTGCTTCATGGGAGACGCGGCGCAAAAAGACGAAGGAATTCTTCATTACACTTCCCAACTCGAGGAGTGCGCTGTAGTTGCGGAGGCTCTTCATGAGGGCGGGGACGTGACTCTTGCTAGAGAAAAGCTCAGGGCTGAGTATGCAAAAGTATCTGGAAAGACTTCTGCCGGAGAATTGCGCGGGAGATATCTCCGAGGACTTTTTACCGGTGGGACTCTTTGTTATGAAGCTCAGTATATTGCTCAGTCATACATAAATCCAATCTATGGAAATGCTCCTTTAAGAAAGGATCTTAAGCTTGAGAACAGCCTGAAACCAATTGGACATTCCTTCATAGATTATGGCGAGGACGAGTTCACCCAGGGCAGACTGCATCCAATGATAGATCCTTCGTTTAGAGCCGAACAGCTGAAGGAACAGTCGGAGGATTCTTCCGTAGCAGTCATACTATTCGATGTCGTTTTAGGATATGGAAGCGCTGAGAATCCTTCTTCGGATTTGGCAGAGGCGATCAGATCTGTCAAGAGAGACATAAAGCCGGTTTATGTAGCTTATGTGTGCGGAACAGATAGAGACCCTCAAGACATTGAAAAGCAGCGGTCCCTGCTGGAAAGTGTAGGCGTGATAGTCTGCGAAAGCAACGCGAGGGCCGCGATTCTTGCTGCTAACATCCTTTCAAGAAGGGAGCGTTGATGATGTCCTTCAAAGAATTACTGGAAGATGGCTTGAGAGTCGTGAATCTTGGAATGGACAAATTCTACCTTGATCTTCTCGATCAAGAGGTTCCTGCAGCACAAGTCAACTGGAGGCCTCCTCTGGTGAAGACTTCGGTGATGGAGAAACTGAAGAGGCTGAGAGGTGATGACGTTGAATAATATTGAACAGGCAAATTCAGTTGCATTAGAAAGGCTTTTGAAAGCCGAACCACAGATCGTTGATCTAGGTCTTGCAAAAGACGTTGTACCGGGGTTTGGAGATAAGATGATACTTCATGCTGGTCCTCCCATAGCCTGGGAGAGAATGTCGGGACCAATAGTCGGGGCCGTAACAGGCGCGATCCTTTATGAAGGCTGGGCAGATACTCCTGAGAAAGCCAAAGCCTTCGCAGCAGAAGGCAATGTTTCGTTCGATCCCTGTCACCACCACAACGCGGTTGGTCCGATGGCAGGTATAGTATCTCCCAATCTGCCAGTGTGGATTATTGAAGAGAAGAACACCGGAAAGAAGAGCTATGCAACGTTAAACGAAGGACTTGGAAAAGTCTTGCGCATGGGCGCCTTCAGCGACGAGGTCATCGAAAGACTTCACTGGATGCGCGAAGTGCTCTATCCCGTGCTCAAAAACGGAGTAAGAAGATACGTTTCAGACAACGGCGGGCTCAGTTTGAAGAGCCTCATTTCTCAATCTCTTCACATGGGAGACGAGCTTCACAATCGCAACAGGGCAGCTACATCTCTTCTAATTCGAACTCTCGTACCTTCACTTATAGATGCGGAGAGCGATAATCCCGATCTTTCGAGAGCAGTCAGGTTCATGGCCGGCAACGATCATTTTTTTCTTAATCCGGGGATGGCTGCGGCGAAAGTCTCGCTGGACAGTGTCGGCTATGTTGAGGGCTCCAGTATGCTGACAGTGATGGCGCGAAATGGGACGGATTTCGGAATTCAAGTCGCCGGTCTGAAGAACAGATGGTTCACATGTCAGGCCGCTCTTCCAGATGTTCTGCTCTTCCCTGGATTCACAAGGGAAGACGTTAATCGCGACATTGGAGACAGCGCAATAATGGAGACTTACGGGGTTGGGGGTTTTGCCCTGGCTGCGGCCCCTGCGATCGTCCAGTTTGTTGGCGGCACTCCACAAGACGCGCTTAATTATACAAAAGAGATGTATGAAATCTGTGTTGGAGAGAACAAGCATTTTACAATCCCTTCCCTCAATTTCCGGGGAACGCCGACCGGTATAGATCTTATCAAAGTTGTCGAGACTGGAATCACACCGATCCTGGATACGGGCGCAGCTCATCGAGAGGCCGGTAAAGGACAGGTTGGTGCGGGAATAGTAAGGATGCCGTCTGAAGCGTTTGTGAAGGCGGCAGAAGCCTTCGTCGAGGAATATTCTAAATAAAGGAGGTAAACTATGGTACCTAAGAACTGGGACAAGATCAGGATCTATGAGCTATCTCAACCGATCAGCCACCTCACGCCGCCATGGCCAACCTACGAGCCTCTGCAAATAAAATTCTTCAAGAGGCTGGCCCCAAATGGAGCGAACGGACAGTTATTGACTCACTCCAACCATGTCGGAACCCATCTGGATGGTTCTCTCCACTTCTGTACTCACGGAAGAGACATCGCAAGCATACCTCTGAATGAGCTCGTGGCTCCGGGAGTCATCGTGGATCTTTCAGACATTGCGGAGGATTATGGAATCTACACATCAAAGGATATTGAAGATAGGGTTGAGGTCAAGGAAGGAGATATTCTTATCATCAACACAGGATATCACAAATATGCCTTTGATCAGCCGGAAGCAGACGAAGTAAGATACATGATCAAGCATCCGGGGCCGACCAGAGAATTTGCCGAGTGGTGCAAGAGGAAGAAGATAAAGTGGATCGGAGTCGACTGCGGCTCAGCAGACCATCCAATGAATACGAAGATTCGCGACTGGATGCCTGTTCAGGCAAAAGAGTGCGATCAATACCTGCAGAAGAAGTATGGAAAATCTCTCCAGGAGATCTTCCCTGACGAGGACTACCAGCTGATGCACGTGCTTCTCTTCCCGTACGACATCATACACGCCGAGAATGTTGGTGGAGAGATCGACAAGATATTGAACAAGAGGATGGTCATTGGCTGTTTCCCATGGAGATTCGTTGGGGGAGAGTCCTGTATAAGCAGGATTGTGGCTTTCGATGAAGAGGAATAAATACATTTGAAAGAGTGGCGATAACTGATGCGTGATTTCGTTCTTGAAAGACCGCGCTCGATTTCGGAAGCCTTGAAAATTCTGAAAAACCATGGAGAGAAAGCTATTCTTAAGAGCGGCGGCACGGATGTCATTGTCTGGCTGCACAAGTCACTGAAGGAGCCAGAATATTTGGTAGATCTGACTTCGATCGACGGGCTAAAAGGAATAGTGATAAACGAGGACAACATAGAGATAAGAGCGCTAGTAACGCTGAATCAGATTATCGAGGACAGTGCAGTTAACCGATACTTTCCGGCCCTGGTACAGGCCTGCAAAGCGCATTCCGATCCTTTGGTCAGAAACCGCGCTACTGTGGTGGGCAATATCTGTGCCGCAGTTCCTTCCGGCGACATGATAGCGCCTCTCATGTGTTATGACGCTAAGGTCGAAATCGTGGGCTCGAACGGAGGAAGGAAAGTTCCGATCTCTGATTTCATAACCGGGCCAAAGATGACTTCCCTAAGACAAGAGGAGATCGTAACGGGTATAAGAATTGCGATTCCATTTGTGGATACAAGCGGTTGCTACCTTAAGGCAATAAGGAGAGAGGCTCTCGATATAGCCCAGGCAGCTGTATGCTGCGCTCTTTTTAAGGGAGACATCCGGGAGTTCAGAATCGCTTTCTGTGCCGTCTCTCCCAGACCACTGAGAGCAGTTGAAGCCGAGAAGCTGCTAAACTCTTCCAGTGTCATCGACGACAGTATTATCGAAAACGCTGCAAGGCTTGCTTCGGAGGCGGTCAATCCCATTACCGATGTGAGAGCTTCGAGAGAATACAGGATTGATATGATAAGAGAACTTACAAGAAGAGCAATATCGATTTGTCTCAGAGGTCCAGTGGAAGAAGGTGGTCCCGGATGAAAGACAAATACGTAACACTAAGGATCAACGGTCGAAAGACCACTCTGGTAGTTGAAGATAGAACGACTCTTCTTACCGCGCTGAGAGAATACGGGGTTACGAGCCTGAAGAGAGGTTGTGAAGAGGGCGAGTGCGGAGCGTGCACCGTAATCATGAATGGACTTCCTCAGAAGTCATGCCTGATACTGGCGAGAGAAGCCGAAGGGACAGAGATCCTTACAGTGGAGGGGCTTGTGAAGAAAGGGAGACTCCATCCAATTCAGCAGGCTTTCATCGATGAAGGGGCGATTCAGTGCGGTTACTGCACACCCGGGATGGTGATGACAACTTACGCCCTGCTATTGAAAAACCCATCGCCGGAAGAGGAGGAGATCAGGGAAGCCCTTTCGGGAAACATTTGCAGATGCACAGGTTACCTGTCAATAATAAGGGCAGTGAAGAAAAGCGCCGATATTCTCTCCGGAAAGGCAAAAGGAGGTGAACTGCGTGAAGACGATTAAGACAAAGACGGGAATTGGGAAGTGGCTACCCAGAAAGTACGATCTCCAAAAGGCAGAAGGCACACTTCAATTTGCAGACGATCTCCGATTCGGTCCAGAACTGCTTCACGCAGCTGTTGTTCGTTCGTCTGTGGCTCATGGCGAGATTATCGACATCGATTACTCAGAGGCTTTGAAGATGCCTAAGGTCGTTAAGGTCATTGTCGGCGAAGACTTTCCCCATCACTTTGGACTTTATCTTAAGGATAGAACCCCTATGGCCATCGGCAGAACAAGGTACGTCGGGGAACCCGTTGCGCTTGTCGTTGCAGAAACTGAAGAGGACGCGAAAGAAGCAGTCAAGAAGGTGAAGGTGACATATAAAGAGCTTGAGCCGGTCTTTGATCCCGTCAAGGCGGCGACCACGAACTCGGTGCTTGTTCACCCCGATCTTCATAAATACGAGCACGTAGATTTCATTACTCCTCAGCCGAACACCAATATTGCCAACTGGTTCAGAATAAGAAAGGGAGATACCGAAGCGGCCTTCAAAAAAGCCGCGCATGTTTTTGAAGAGACAATTACCTGCCCTCAGATCGCTCATGGTTTCATCGAGACATTCTGCTCGATATGTAAACAAGATCCTGGGTCCGGAGAGATCACTATCTGGACAAGCGCCCAGTCGGCCTTCACTGTGAGAGATATTATCGCCAAGGGCATAAACTATCCTCTGCATAAGATAAGGGTGATCGCTCCGCCTATTGGTGGAGGTTTTGGTGGAAAGGCTGGAATGACAGTCGAGGCCCTGTGTCTTGCCGCTGCAATGGATGAAGATCTCAAAGGAAGGCCAGTGAAATTGTTCATTCCAAGAGAAGAAGTCCTCTTGAGTTCGTGGGTCCGCCAGGGATTTGTTGCCCGAATCGAGCTTGCCGTTGATGAAGATGGCTTAATGCAGGGAATCCGCAATACTTTCTGGTTCGACACGGGAATTTCGGCCGAATATGGAGCCAATCCGGTCAGGAGCGCAGGATATACTTCAATGGGAGCATACAACATTCCAAATGTCTGGGCCGACTGCTATGCAGTATATACTAACAAACCCTTTGGAGGAGCTTACAGGGGCTTCGGCCTTCCGGAACTCATGAGCGCTCTTGAAGTCGTAGTAGATATCGTTGCTCATAAACTGAAGATCGATCCGGTAGAGTTCAGAAAGAAAAACCTTCTCAAGAAGGGACAGACAACATGCACCGGAATGCCCATGCACGATCATGCCCTTGACAAGATAATCGACAAGGTGGCCAGGAAGATAGACGTTCTCAAAGAGGAGCCGCCTACCAGAAAGGGCTGGAAAAGGGGAAAGGGAATAGCTCTGGCTATCAAGGCTCCTGCGACGCCCGCCGACGCCTCGTCGTCTGCAATCGTCAAGCTCAACGGAGATGGAACAGTCGAAGTTCTTGCAGCAACGATGGACATGGGTCAGGGAACATACAGTGCTTTTGCGCAGATCGTGTCCGAAGAGCTCGGAATTCCATACGACTGGATCAAAGTCTATTATCCTGACACTCAGAGCCATCCATACGATTGGCAGACAGTCGCCAGCAGATCCTGCTGGTCAATGGGAATGGCCGTGAAAAGAGCGGCCAGCGAACTTAGAGAGAAACTCCTTGCGCTGTTTGCCGAATACTGGCAGACACCAGTCGAAAGCATAAGCATAGAGTACGGAGTCGTCAAGTGCCACAAACTTGGCAAGAGCGAAAGGATTGACGAAAGAGTTCAGAACGGCTTCAAAATGCCAGACGGAATTCTGAAAGGCGGCCCGATAATAGGAAGCGGCTCATTTACACCGCCTGATTTGATCTATCCCGATCCGGACACCGGGCAGTCTCCCAAGAGTGTAGCTCACTTCACTCTTGGCGCAGTGGGAATAGACATGGAAGTCGATCCGGCGACTGGGAGGATCATCATAAACAAAGTCTGTGCGGGTTACGATGTCGGTAAAGCCATCACTCCGATAAACATCAAAGGTCAGATTGAAGGAGGAACGGTTCAGGGTCTCTCGGCCTGCCTGATGGAAGGCATGACGTACGACGAACACGGCAAATTGTTGACTCCGGACTTCACGGACTACAAGATCGCCACAATAAAGGATGCTCCCGGCGAGATTGACGCTTTCTGGGAAGAGACCCCGGAAGAGATCTCTCCATACGGCAATCGAGGCGTGGGCGAGCATTCGATGATCGCTCCCGCTCCTGCAACAAACAATGCGCTGTTCAGAGCGACGGGAATGAGGATTCACAGCTATCCGTTAAGCAGAGAGAGGGTTTACAAAGCCCTGAAGGCAAAAGAGAAGGGCGAGACTGATTTCTGGGAATGGCCCTATGCTCTGGATCTGGCATATGAGCGCGCAAAGAAGGAGTGGTGAGACTAGATCTATTTCTCCTGTGCCCTGATTTCTTGGTAGAGTCGGAATGATCGAAGGCATCCGTGGAAATGCGGGTGCCTTTCTGGTCACATGCATCAAATGATTTGCTTGACAAGTCTGAAATGTATTGTATTATATTATATTATCTATAAGAGAAAGAGAAGCTTCGAGAAGGAGAAGAAGTCTATGCTTAATTCGAATTCAGAGCCGGGGATTACAGAGTAAAAGGCTTTTCAGGGACAGGTTGCTTGTCCATTCTCTTCACACATACTCTTCATGTTATTTTGTTCTTAAAACAAATATTGACAGAAACGTTCATAATTGAATCAACTTGTTTGATGAATACTTCAAGACAGGAGGAGACGAAGTATGCCAAGGTTTGAAGAAGTAGACCTTAAACGTCCTGCGGCCGAGAGAGAAGAAGAAGTACTCTCCTATTGGCGAGAAGACGATCTTGCGACTAGAAGTGTGACAGAAAGGGAAGGAAGCCCCGAGTTCGTGTTTTTCGAGGGACCTCCAACGGCTAACGGGATGCCCGGAATTCATCACGTAATCTCAAGAACACTGAAGGATGCCGTGTGCCGTTTCAAGACTATGCAGGGATATCAGGTTAGGCGAAAGGCCGGCTGGGATACCCACGGTCTTCCCGTAGAAATCGAAGTTGAAAAGCAGCTTGGCTTCTCCTCGAAGCAGGAGATAGAAGACTTTGGCATAGAAAAATTCAATCAGAAGTGCAAAGAATCTGTCTGGAAGTACGAAAGTCAGTGGAAAAAGATGACCGAGAGAATCGGTTACTGGATAGATATGGAGCGTCCTTACGTAACGATGAATAACGACTACATAGAATCTGTCTGGTGGATTCTCAAGCAATACTTCGACAAAGGCTACATCTACGAAGGTCACAAAATAATGCCTTATTGCCCTAGATGCGGAACCCCTCTAGCCTCTCATGAAGTTGCTCAGGGCTACAAGGACGAAACGATAGATTCTATCTACGCGAAGTTCCGGCTTAAAGGAAAGAACAACGAGTACTTCATAGTCTGGACGACGACCCCTTGGACACTGCCGTCTAATGTCGCTCTTGCAGTCAATCCGGAGTTCAACTATGTTAAAGCCGAGGTTACGCTAGATACGGGAGAGGTAGAGTACTACTATTTGGTGAAAGAACGACTGGGCGCGTTGCTTGGAGAGGAAAGCAATTACAAGATCATCGAGGAAATGAAGGGGAGAGATCTTGTCAGCCTTGAATACGAGCAGCTTATACCTTTTGCAAGTGTAGATAAGAAGGCCTTCTTCGTTGTTTATGGAGACTTTGTTTCACTGGAAGACGGTTCTGGTATCGTACACATGGCGCCCGCCTTTGGAGAAGATGACAACATCCTGGGAAAGAAATTCGATCTTCCGTTGCTTCAACTCGTGGACAAAGAGGGAAAAATCACGGAAGAGGTAACTCCGTGGGCCGGAATGTTTGTGAGAGATGCCGATCCTCTGATTACTCGCTATTTGAAAGACAACAACCTCTTATTTAAGAGGGAGCGCATGACTCACTCGTATCCTTTCTGCTGGAGATGTGACACTCCGCTTCTGTATTACGCGAGAAAATCCTGGTACATAAAGACCACGGAATACCGGGACAAGATGGTCCAAGTGAACAACTCCGTCAACTGGTATCCGAAATTCGTCGGCGAGGGCCGCTTTGGGAACTGGCTCGAAAACATGGTAGACTGGGCGCTCTCGAGAGACAGATACTGGGGAACTCCTTTAAATGTGTGGAAGTGCGACGACTGCGGAAAACTCGCATCGGTAGGCTCTAGAAAAGAACTCGTTGAGAGAGCAGTAGAAGATATTTCGGAGGATATTGAGCTTCATCGCCCGTACGTTGACGACGTTCATCTCAGGTGTGAATGTGGCGGCCAGATGACGAGAACTCCCGAGGTCATAGACTGTTGGTTTGACTCCGGCGCTATGCCTGTGGCTCAGCATCACTATCCCTTCGAAAACAAAGAGAGCTTCATGGGAGAACTCTTCCCCGCCGACTTCATCTGTGAAGGAATCGATCAGACAAGAGGCTGGTTCTACTCGCTTATGTCAATTTCCACATTTCTTTTCGGACAGTCTCCGTACAAGAATGTTCTTGTCAACAACCTCGTATTGGACAGGACCGGTCAGAAGATGTCCAAGTCAAAGGGAAACACGGTTGATCCATGGGAAATAATCGACAAATACGGTGCTGACACCCTTAGATGGTATCTCTTAGCGGTCTCGCCGCCATGGGTTCCGACTAAGTTCGATGAGGATGGAGTGAAGGACACTTACAGCAAATTCTTCGGGACTTTGCACAGTGTGTTTTCATTCTTCACTATGTACGCCAATGTGGACGACGTCGATCCGGTAGAATTCGAGCTGCCGGTTTCGGAAAGGGAAGAAGTCGACAGATGGGTAATCTCGAGACTTAATACTCTAGTGAGGGAGGTCACAGACCTTCTGAGCAATTATGATCTCACAAAGTCGGTAAGGGCCATACAGGATTTCGTTGTCGAAGAGGTGTCAAACTGGTATGTGAGAAGGACGCGAGACAGATACTGGACGAGCGAGCTTGACAACAGCAAAAAGGCCGCTTATCTGACGTTGTATGAGGTGTTGTTGACAGTAGCGAGATTGATGGCGCCAATTGCTCCTTTCACTGCCGAAGAGATCTTCCGGAATCTAACACACGCAGAGAAGGGTTCAGTGCATCTCGAACTTTATCCAGTTGCCGATGAAAGCTTGATAGAGCCGGATCTTGAGAAGAGAATGGCTACAGTTATGGATATCGTGACCTTAGGAAGAGCATGCAGAAACAAGGTGCAGATTAAGGTCAGACAGCCGTTGCCGAAGATACTTGTTGACGGAAACATCAGAAAGATTGTCGAGTCGATGCGGGAGCTGATCCTTGAAGAGATCAACGTGAAGAACATAGAGTATATCGAGGAACTTGGAGACTACGTAAATTACGAAGTGAAACCGAACTTCAGAGTAATGGGCCCGAAGTTCGGAAAAGATCTAAAATCTATCGGAAATACCCTCAGATCGATGAAACCTTCTGAAGTAGTAGCCAGAGTTAAGCATGATGGCAAGATAGAGGTTGAAGTTCAAGGAAAGCTCTTCGAATTAAGAGAAGAGGACCTCGATATAAGAATCCAGGAGCTGGAAGGCTTCACTTTCGAAATGAGTAATGACAACTTTGTGATACTGGATACAGAACTCACTCCCGATCTGCTGCAGGAAGGGCTTGCAAGAGAGATGGTGTCGAAGATACAGACAATGAGAAAGGAAGCCGACTTTGAGATCACCGACAGAATAAGAGTTGCTTTTTCTGGGCCTGACGCGCTAGTCAATGCTATAGAGAGTTTCGAGGACTACATAAAGGAAGAGACTCTGTCTGACACCGTTGATTTTGATGAGAGACTTGAAGACGGAACAGAATGGAATCTCAACGGGCACAACACTCTGATTAGAGTAGAGAGAATCTAGGCAAAACATGAGAAAACCGGGAGTATATGCTCCCGGTCTTTTCTTTAGGGCAAAAACAACTTATACCGTCAGTTTAACAATGATAGCCGGATCGAGAATCCTGAAGGTGAATGATTCCGATATGAAGAGCTCAACCTCTTCGTCCGTGTGACTCTGATAACCAATCTCGAAATCTCCGCCGATAATCATTTCAAGGTCATCATGATCCTTCGGAATAAGCAACGCATCTTTAACCACTCTGCTGACAACGATATCTGTTCCCAGGAAGGACTCGATTCTCTTCACAAGCGGGTATCCTGAAACATGTGAGTTCAGCATTGCCATAGTCTTGGGATTCACTATTAGAACGAATGGTCCATCCACGAAATTGTCCTTCAGAACCTGGACAGCCTTCGAAAGCGATTCGATTATTTCGCTCGGTTTTTCGCCCAAAGAAATCGGTTCATTTTCAGCCGACTCGACAATTCCTTCGACAGTCGCTTTCTCGTAGCCATTGTATATAACATTCTCTTCGAAGAGCGCAATCTGTTTTACCGCTTCCTCAAGCGGTCCCAGGTCGGAGTCCCTGGCGCCTCTCTCAATATCATCCATCTGCCAGCGAACCAGCTTGAAGGGAACTCTTGCCTCTATGAGGGGCTTTGCCTTTCTAAGGCCAACACCGACCTCTCCTTCTCTCTCGAGAATCTTGACACGTCCTTCTGGAACAAAAGAATATTCCCAACCCTTCGGACCGACAACACTGACAACTTTTCTTGCGGATAGATAACTCTTGAGAACCTGTTTTGCTCTTTCATTTATTTCTTCCCACGCCTCGCTCGACAATGGGGCAAGCTGTCTTTTGAAAAGATCCATAGTACTCCCCTCCTTATTACATCTTTCCTATGTTCAATTCGCCGCTATCCGATCCTTCACCGGCTTCTTCAACTTCGGTAATCGGCGCCTTCGTGAATAGATATGTCTTAAGTTCGTCATCCCAGCCATCCATATTCCTGCGGAGCCATTCCAGAGTCATACATGCATGTTCGATCTCTTCATCTCTATTGTGTGCCATTACAGATTTGAGTTCAGCATCTTCGGTTACATCTACTCTCTGGTTGTACCAGTCAACGGCCTCGATCTCTTCCTTAAGGCTGTTAAGAGCTCTGGAAATGTCCTTCGCCTTTTCGCTCAATTGATCAACTGATTCATGATAACTACTCATAAACACGCCTCCTCAAAATTTGATGTGTTTTCCATACTTCATTTCTATTTTATCATACTAAAAATTGTAACATGTCAAACTTGTGGAGGGCATGGTAGGAGTTCACAGTCCTCTGACATCATTAGCAGAAGTGAGGCTCGCTGGCGCGAGGAGTGATGCCCGGAGAAACGTCCGGGGAAGTGATGCTGGCGCTTGTGCGCCAGGAAGAAGAGGAAAAGCGGTGGCTGAGTTTCTTTGATCTGTGATCTGATCCGAAACCATGCACTTCTTGTAGGGGCGAACGGCTGTTCGCCCTAACAGAAAGCTTTGTCAGAGACGAAAGGGTAGCTCCGAGGGCAAAGAGCCGCCCTCGGATAACAGTCTTCAGTGAGTGTTCTTACTAGGACCTCTGCGGGATGACAGCCGTTTGTTCCCGTATTCTTGCATGCTTCTGGCCAGAATCTCGATCTTTAGCGCGCTTTCAAGACCAGATCTCGTGCAAAGGCCCTGAACAGGACCACATCAGGGCAGGCTCCACGGGATGACATGAGGGGGAAGAATTTCAGAGCGAAACGAGTTTTGCGCTTCTTTTCTTGTTTACTGTTACCTACAATCAAAAACGAACAACCAAGAACCGCTCTTCTAGGAACTCTGCGGGATTACAGCCGTCTTTTCCCGTCATTCTGACATGCTTCTGGTCAGAAGCTCGATCCTTACCGTGTTTTCAAGACCAGATCCCGTGCAGTTGCATCACGGGATGACAAAGTGAGTGGATCCAGAACAGGCTCCACGGAACTACAGAATGAGGGATTTATGGACACGCCCCATCGGAATATTTCACGGCAGTATTCCCCAAACGTCATTCTGGCATGCTTCTGGCCAGAATCTCGATCTTTAGCGCGAAAAATACGAACAGTTGCAAGTGACAAGATGCGAGTAGTAAGAGTAAAAGCCGAGAAACTCTCTAAGTCTCTTGAAACGCTCTCGCTCTTAGACGGTCAACAAAGAACGAATATTCACAGCGTTTCTTAGCCCGCGAAGCGGAACTGGCCTGCGTAAACAGACTGGCTTTTCTCTCGTCTTCTCATGAGCGCAGCGAACGTCTCGAAATTGCTCTTTCTTGATTGGTCTTGTCGGTGAACGGGTCCTTGTTCGTGGACAGCTGGCGGAAGACCTCTTAAGAGCTTTCAGCGGATAGCCGGTATTACTTCCCGTCCTGCTGTGAATTTGCTAACCACTTCACATAAAGAGGATCTGGACTCATGCTCTCGCAATGTTGCGCCAAGTCATTTGCTGTCAGAAGAGCAGAGAAAGCCAACTGGTATAGAATTATTGGAGAGGCAAATCGTCAGGCCTGCAATGTTTCGAAGGTGACCGTGAACTGAAAAGCAGTTGCTCATTAAGGGAGTGAATAAGTTTGAAGAAAGACGCGGAAATTAGAGCTGTATCGTCAAAGGAGCTGGAGCATGAATCTCTGAAGGATTTCGATCGGTATCAGGAGACGAGAATCGTTAAGCGCAAAAGACCTGATAACAGCTTCATATACGTGATAGATGAGTTCATAGACGACTGGGATTCAAAAAGGAAAAATGAAGTAGTCGATGAGTTGAAACAATGCCTGCGCTCTGGCGGCTTCGTAGCTGGAGCATTTCTAAAGGAGTCTTTAGTTGGATTCGCCGGCATAGAGAACTGTTTCTTTGGAAGCGATAAGCAGTATCTCGAAATGACGTTCATGCATGTTTCCAGAGAGTTGAGAGGTTTCGGCATTGGCAGAAGGCTGTTCGACCTGTGTTGTCAGGCTGCCAAAAAACGCGGTGCAAGGAAGTTATACATATCGGCTCATCCTTCACTTGAAACGCAGACTTTCTATGAGTCAATGGGGTGCACTCCAGCTTCCGAGATAAATGAAGAGGCGTTTGCTCGCGAACCTCTCGACATACAGATGGAGTTCATTCTCGATTGATACACACTTCAGATAGATTCATCTGTTTTGCTCTTCAGGGGAAAACGAAATCAGAGTCTTTGAACCTTCGGGGTCGCAGCGAATCGTTGTGTGCTGCTCTAGATAGTTGCAACTGCAAGGAACTGGATAAGAGTGACTTTGAGTAACGAGATATCAAATTAGTGGTGGACCAAAAGCCCAGAATCCGTCTTTGGACAAAAAACGAGCCCTTATCCGATATCCTTTCTTTATGTAAGAGACCTATCTGTGGCGGCTGTGAGGGTTAGGGTTCAAATATTCAAAATGCTGACGGGGTCTTGTGAGAAGCCATAGTCACGACTATTTGCAGTGATATGATTGAAGCAATATATCTAATAGGGGGGTAGATCATGAAGAAGTTTTTCTCAGTGATTTTGGTCTTGATTGCTGTCTTTGCCTCGGGCGTCACCTTCGAAAGAGAGGAAATTATTTCATTCTTTGACACCACAATGAATGAAGTCCTTGAGGAGTTCGAGGTTCCAGGCGCGGTCGTAAGTTTCGTCAGTAACGGGGAGATAGTATATGTTCAGGGCTATGGATTTTCAGATCTTGAGAGCAAAACACCAATGAAGCCTGACTCGCTGGTACGCATTGGTTCTGTATCCAAGCTCTTCACATGGATCTCAATTATGCAGCTGTATGAGCAAGGAATGGTTGATCTTAAAGCGGATGTCAATGATTACATTCCGAATTTCAAGATTCCAGACACTTTCTCGCAGCCGATAACTGTAGAGAATCTGTTGACCCACACTCCTGGCTTTGAAGAAATGTCATCGGACATAATCCAGTCGGAAGGATTTGTTGTTCAACCTCTTGGAGAGGCGCTCGAGGAGATACCGGAACGCGCATTCAGACCGGGAAGTTACGTCGCCTATTCGAATTATGGGGCGGCATTAGCCGGATACATTGCTCAGGAAGTCTCGGGCATAGAATTTTCCGACTACGTTGATAAGAATATAATTGAAAAACTTGGAATGAATAGCACAACTGTAAAACAGACACTGGCGCCTTCTCTGGTTGAAAGAATAAGCACGGGTTACTATTATTCTGAAGGAAAGAACGAATCCCTGACGCCGTTTGAGATTATCACTCTTCCGCCTGCAGGATCAATGACATCTAGTGCAGAAGACATGGCGAAGTTCACAATTGCAAATCTTCAAAAGGGAGAATTTGAAGATGAGCGAATTTTGAGTGAAGAAACCTCGTCGTTGATGCAGAGAGTCCATTTTCAACATGACCCCAGGCTGAACGGAGTCTGTTATGGTTTCTACGAGATGAGCAGGAACGGGGTTCACTTGATCGGACACGGCGGTGACACGATCTTATTCCACTCACTCTTAGTGTTTTCTCCCGAAGACAACTGGGGATTCTTCGTCTCTTTCAACTCAAACGGAAACGGTTCTGCAAGGGATGCTCTGCTCAATGCCTTTATGGACAAATATTACCCGTATGAGGAAACGGCCGAAAAGAGAAAAGTATCCTATTTCGATAGATTGAGACTAACCGGTGATTACATATCTAATAGGAGAGTCTTCTCGGACCCTATCGAAAGCCTTCTGTATTGGATGAACCCGGACGTTTCTGTTGAGCTGTCTCCAGACGGCGGTCTTGTCCTCCATGGCTCTGACTATGATTTCATCGACAATGACCTTGTGATTACTGGAGACAGCAAGAACCAAGTCGCTTTCAGAAACGATGATGGAAAAGCATATTTGTTCGTGAATTCTGCCCCAATCATCGCTTTCGAAAAGGTACCCTGGTATATGAGTCAGAAGCTGGTTGGGAGTCTTGTTGTCGCGCTGCTGGCCGGTCTATTCCTCCTGCCGTAGAGTATCAGTGGACGCAAGGCTGGCTTCGCCAGGAAGTGATTCTGCTGCGCAGGAAGCGTCTCAAGTCAACCGTCAACGATCCACCGTCCTCCGAGAAGAACCCCTACGTAGATCGAGTGCAGTGTAGAGATGCAGGTCGAATAAGAAACGGTTATCCGTTATAGGTTCACCGTCCTCCGAAAAGAATGAAAAGAGTTGTGGAACCGTGTCTAGGGTCTGGCAAGGGCGAGATCCCGCACAGGAGCACTGCGGGATGACCCTGAACAGGAGACCCCAAACAGGATCCCTGAACAGGATCATTTCAGGGCAGGCTCAACGAGATGACAGCCTTTCTTCCCGTCATTCTGGCATGCTTCTGGCCAGAATCTCGATCCTTACCGCGAAAAATACGAACAGTTGCAAGTGACAAGATGCGAGTTGTTGGAAGGAAAGAGCAAGATAAACTGGTTAACCGTTGAGCGGTTCTCCGTTCGTCGAGGAGAACATCTGTTATTCGTTCCAGGGCGAGGATCTGTTAATAGTTGTCGGTCAAACCATTATACAGAGAGCAGAGAGAAGTGAAAAGCAAAGAGGGCAAGTAAGGTTCTGGGATCTGGAAAAGCTCTTTAACCCCCTCTCGAGGTGTCGACGGCCCCATCATCGACGGTGTGTGCACATCAAGAACGGACCTCATGTTCAGTAGGACGGAATTCTTTATCAAGAACGAACAACCTGGACGCAAGCGTCGGAACGAAGAACCAGTATTCTTGGAGGACAGGGTGGGGTGGGCCGATGACGACCACCGATGTCTTCGTCAGCGATCAGTGTTTCATAGAACGAGACTGCGCAGCCGCTGCTACGGACGTAAGTATAGAAGATAACCTGTCCATTTAGATAAAGTCAGAATTGAACAAAACGATGGAGGATAAAAAAGGAAACACGAGGGAACTGATTAGAAATAAGGAGGTCTTTCGGGCGTTCTCAACTCTGTTCCAGGAGGTTCTCCAGTGATATCTTATCCTCAGAAACCGTCTAATCGATTCGATTGTCAGCTCCCTCGCTGAAATGGGAATAAATAATGATACCTTATACAAGATGCAAAATGCAAGGAAAATCAAAGCTTTTACATGAAGAAACTGAAACGACACAAAACAAGTCCCTGAGCTAAGTCTAGACAAAAAGCGGAAATTGCTTATCAGTGCGCATAACACAAACGCTGTCGTTATTTACAGCCATATGATTGGATCCTGTGATCATTCTCGGAAAAACGAATAGGTGCTTCCTTTTCTGACCCGAATGGATTGTCTTCATTTGTTTTGTTCGTGTCTCGTTATGCTCGATTCTCAATCTATCTGGAATGTCGTTGAGTGTGCCGATCGAAAGTGCAAGATAGTTGAGAAAAAGGAGAAATGTGAAATCAATTTCACTTGCAGCAATTCATTCGAAGATCCAGGAGAATCGGGGATGCTTATTTCAAAGCGGATATGTGTTTCGGTAAGTGAGAAAAGACATACTATCCGAAATAGCTGTGGGTGGCATACTGTTGCTTCATGACTTGTGGAACATCAGTGCCAGAAGACGTTAGAATTAGTTGCCACATCGATCCGAGAACAAGATCGGCTTGACACAGGAACTCTTTTTTGAAGTTATTGTTCAAAGCAATGTGATAAAATTGTTTCATGTCTAGGAAATCCTAGACTCGTTTGAGTTGGAAGTATTTGACAACTAGATTCACAGTACACGATGACTTTCTAATCGCACATCACTCAGCTTTCAAATTTGCATCCATTTATGCCTAATCGTGTCCATCGAAGGAGGAATCTGATTAGTGAGCCTCTTTAGAGGAATAAGATCGAAGAGAAGAATGCAAAAGGGTCTCACTATGGTTGAGATAATGGTTACCTTGCTTCTGACAACAATAATTATGGGGATTCTTTATGTTGTACTGAGTTCGACATTCAAAATAAGTGGACAGGTCCAGACACAGCTTGCAATTGATGAAGAAGTGATGAGACTTAATAGCAACATTCAGTACCTTATATCTCGAAATTGGACTAGTATTGTGTTTGCCGAGGAATTTGATCCCGGTACACTGACTCTGGAATCTAGATTTCCGATGATATATGAAGCAACGTTGGCAACAATAACTTATCAGAACGAAGAACTGGTTTTCATCTATCAGAACTCAGAATCATCTCTGGCAACAACACTTATAGCTCAGAGTCTTGTTTCATTCAGATTTGTGCCGGCTAATTTGGTTGATGTTGATGATGGAGGAGAGGGTGGTTATACTAACGAGCAATACCTATACTATGAAGGAGTCTTCCAGAAAGACGGTGCAAGTAGAGATATTACGGGGGCGGTGAGGATCTATTAGAAGAGGATTCACTATCTCGGAGATTGTGATTGTCTTGGCAATCATTGGGCTTCTTATCTCTTCTGGGGTGGCTTTGATAATCCAATATAGAGGCATGTCAGCTCGGCTTGAAGTAGTCACGAATCTTCATTCTGCTAAACTGATGGTTGAGGGTATAGTTAGAAGCGCAAATAGAGTAAGTGAAGCTAACATAATAAGCAGAATTGAAGATCTGTCAAATTACCCGGGATTTGAAGAAGTCAGTGTTGTTTCGGTTGAGGCTACTTCAGTAGGTGGCACGCCGGTGAAAAGGGTCTTCAAAGTTGTTCTTAAGGATGACAGAGTATCGAGGGAGGAGGAATTCTATGTCTACAGATATGACCCGTACGCGGAGTAAGGGATTTATTCTGCCAGTTGCTCTGATTCTAATGGCCTTTGCCACAACTGTGTTGGTTGCTGCAGGAATAATGGTGCAAAGGACTTCAAGTAAATTGAACAGCTACTCTCTTCTCTCGGATCTCAGGATTACATCTAATAATCTGGTCGAAGGCGCAACGATGGTGCTGGCTTCAAGATGGCAAGATGTTGAAGAAGAGGGTACAACAAGTTGGGCGGGATTTGACGACTTTGTTAGCTACGTATCATCTAGGGGTGGTTATGAGGGTGAGTTATGGGCTCAGGCGCTGTCGACAATCAGTTTCGGTACCTGGTGGGTTCTGGACTCGAGTGTCAGCGAATTCGATGCAATACTCGATGATGAGGCATTTGTGGACTACTCGGATAAGGGTGCAGTGGTGAATCTTGTAGGCGGCAAGTATTCAATTATCGCTTGGGCCGAAAAAGCGGGTGTCAAGAGATATTCATACGGTATGGGTCTCACTGAAACTCTCAAGGGACAAGCTGCTCTTAGGATTGGCGAAACTCCAAGAGTATTTCATGAAGTCACGACTACTCAGAAGAACAAGAACCAGCCGGAGGAAATAGATGGAGTGGGGGACCTCATAAACGGCGAAGCAATTGTACTGGGGCAGGTTAATGTCTCAGACGAGAATATCAATCTTGAACAGGTCTTTCCCCTGGGATTGACAGCGAGTGGCATTACTCCTGAGGGAACCTATTCATATACACAGATAGCGACAGACTCTACGCTGTACTTTCAGCAGCTTTTGCAGGAACACGAAGATTGGCTTGCTAGTTTAACAAGACTTGCAACTGTCACCTACCCAAGCCCAGATTATCCTGAAGTTGCTGAAGATACTCTGATTCCATTTATGCCGAATGACAGCAGTGAATCTTCGTTTTATCTAGATTTTCCGACAGTAGCAGGCACGAGCAGTGATGTGAGATATGTAGAAATCACATACAAGGTCAGCGCTGGAACATATACCTTTAAATTGTATGCTCCTGAGGATTATCAAGTGAATCTGGTATTTTATGGCGACGTAGTAATAGGTGACGCGAATAGCGACCCGCTCAAAGTATGTTACGTCAACGGTCAATACAACATAACTGCCTACGGTACAATTACTGTTAACTCCCAGCTTATGTACGGAGATTTCGAAGAGGAATTTGACGATGCGCGCACTCAGGGAGGCAAAGTCAATAACCAGGAAATCACAACTTGGAGCAAGGTGAAGGAACTCCTTAGCGACTTCGCAGTTCATGACGGAAGTGATTACTTGTCTTTAGTTGCTATTGGCGGAGATATTGTTAACACGTACGTTGTTGGAAATTCAGGAAAAGCATCGCACGCTATAAGAGGTCTTGCAGGCGATTATTCCGCGTTTCCAAAAGATGGAGTCGGTGGTTCATTTATCTTCCCTGATATTGGGATAGTTGTACAAGAAAATAATAAAGACAAGGTAACTAAGCTGGGACAGCTCTTTGTCTTTGGTTCTATAACCGCTAAACAGTTGGGAACTGAAGACCAGCTTTCGAACATTGACAACCTATTTGTCAGTTCTCCCCAAGATACAACAGGAGGGTATTCGACAAACAAGCGCTTCGTCCTGGTTGGATTACGAGCCTGGTAACGAAATGACGATAGAGTAAGGTTTTCGGTCTGGGGAAGAAGAGATTCTCTTCTTAGCTTCTAGTACTATAAGCCACAGTTAACCCCCAGAGGGCCCCCGCGACGTGCGGGGGCTTTTTTGCTGAACTCGCATCGGGTACCTCGTAAGATGCCTTCCTTCTAATTGAATCAAGTGATCAGTTCAGACCAAACTCGAAGCATCGAAACAAGACTTCAGATGAAGCTGGGTCGATCTTTGAAGATCTCTGCCGCAATTTCTTGCCAAGGCGTCATCATAGCGGTCGATGGCTTTTGAATCGAGTATCGATAGCTGTATAATAGTTAATCAAAGAGGGGGAGTGTATGTTTCGAATGGATAATAGAATTGTTGAACTCGCTTCTCACGAGCTGGATTTGCATCCCGAAGCAAGGTTTGACGATATTTACAAGCTATTCTATCAAGGCACGTTTGGTCCTAAGCACATAATGGAAGATCAAGCGGTCGCCCTTAGATTTCTTGCCGAAGAGATCGACTGTAATGAGTTCGATCAGGTTCTCTGGCAGGACGTCAGCTATATGGAGAACTTCTTCAGGCTGAATCTTGTTCTTGTAAAAAATAGACAGGTTCTGATCGACGATCTCTTTCGAGCTTTGGTAGCAAGTTCAAGGGTAGGTGCCTCAATGACGCGCGAGGATTGGAAGCTTGAGTGGCAGAGGATAGAAGGGGTTCTTAGAGACTCTCTCCCCGAAAGCGTTTTTACTCCGGAATCGTCGATTTCAGTCAAAGAGGCACTTGAAAGCGGCCGGTCGTTGCATCACAGTCCTTACTACAAGAGAAGTCATCATCCTCATTACAGAGTGATAAGCCGGGAGTGGTTCGAGAGGCTTGTCGGAACTACTTACTGATCGACGTCCATGCTTCATATGCTCTCTAGCATCTTCGATCCAGCTTTTTCCTGAGACGTCCATTCAGCATCCTGTTATCGGTTGAATGTGATGTGCTTGTCTGTGCAATATAAAGGAGCGATTCAGTCTAGAGATTAATACATTGTGATGCTGATTGTTTTAATTCAATGCAGATAGAGGGCACAAATTCCGAAACATTGGACGATCGGAGAAAGCAGATCGGGGAATTGACAAAACGCTCTTTAAAAGCCGTATTAATCCGCAACACGATTTTCCGTAAACGGGAAAGCCGAAAACGGATTGTCCGTAGCCGGAAAACCCGCCTCTACTAAATAATGATATTACTAAAGGATACTTCGTATCGAAGGAGCTCGATCAATTATTCATTGGCGCAGGCAAAACACTACCTTAAAGAGTTATTTTTCAAGCGAAGTTAAGCGCAAGATGGGCAGTTATAATGCTTCGATTACTGACGACTTTGAGATGCGAAGGACAGCAAGCTGCTATCGGCTGTTGGGCGCTTCTGACGTTGTGCTTCCGCTATAGCATTAGAAAAGTCTTGTATGAGCCCCTTAGAAAAGTCTGCATTGAAGAAAAACGCAACTCTTGAAAACTCAGTGCCTGTTGATTGAATAATGCTTTCTCGATTCATTATTTGAGGAGGAGAGTAGAAGATTCCCTTATCGAGATAGCTTCATTTCGCCTGTAAGTCAAGCTATAATAGCATTGAAGGGAGGTAATAGAATGAAGTCAATTGTTGTTTATTTCTCATACGATGAAAGTACAAGAGCTCTTGCAGAGGCTATGGCCTCTTCAATAGATGCTGACCTTCTGCGGCTGGTACCTGCGGGAGAATTCTCTCGAACCTACTATCACCACGTTGAGAATCCCGAGCAAATAGAGACTACTCCCGGATACGATCCTGACAAGGAGCATATCTGGGGAAGCGAATCGGTCACTATGAACAACAAGCCTGAACTTGAGCCATATAACTTTGACCCTGACAAATACGATCTGATAATCATCGGCAGTCCCGTATGGGCGCTCACTTATGCACCGCCTATCGGTACATTTCTTGAAGAGAACAAGTTGGAGGGAAAGAAGATAGCTCTTTTCTGTACACATGATGGAATGATCGGTGCAGCCTTTGAGAATCTCAAGAAGGAATTGAAGGGCAATGATGTGATACAGGAGAGTGATTTCGAATCACCTTCTTCCAGGCTGGATGAATATGTTGAAACTGCAAAGGAGTGGGCCAGGGAATTGCTAGAAGGACTACAATAGAACATGATTCATCGGTTTTTCGGAGCTGAGGTTATTCCTCAGCTTTTTTTCTGAACCAGATGGAATTCTTCTCTCCGTGAAATGTCTCCTTCCAGAAAGGCTTTCCGCCCGATGTTTTCAATAAAGAGCCTCTACTCACTGCAGGCAACTCGTTTCAATCTGCAAAACTGAAAAATCACTCACAAGATTAATCTTGAGTTTTATTGTCAAATTATATAGAATATAGTAAAGAGGTGATTGAATGTTAAGCAAGCAGGAGATCATGAACGCTATAGGCCAAAGAGTAACTCAGAGAAAGTTTTCGGAAAAACAGCTGTCTCCTGAGCAGATAAAAGAGGTGGATCTTGCTCTTGGAGACATTATCCCAATAAATTCGGATGCTCCTTTGCAGTGGTATTTCACGCCGCAGTTTCCATCTGGTTCAGGAATTGTTCTGGCGAAACTCAAAGAATTCACGACGCCGAAGCTGGTAAAATACGGTTTCGAAGGTGAGCAAATAGTGCTGAATCTGACTCTGAAGGGATTCTCTACAAGCTGGGCCCGTCTGCCAAACTATCTTTCTATGGTTGTTGTGGGCTTTCAGGCCAATGGTAATGAGGATATCGTCGAGAGAGCATCTCGTTTCCTATACAGAGAGGCCAACAGAAAGCCCTTTGAAGAGGTTGTTTTTGGCAGAGAAGAGTACGTAGACAGCAGGATAAAAGACATTGTGAATGCGGGCAGGATGGCGCCCTCGTCGTTCAACCGGCAGCCTTGGAAGTTCGAAATCTTGAGCAAGAACGAAATTGCAGTTCACGGATGGAAGAAAATCCCTTTGATTTATGAAGAAGTAATCGCCATTGATCTGGGCGTTGTGCTCTCCCATATGTACCTTATGGCAAAGGCAATCAATAGTGATGCAGAAGTTGAGGCGAAGAGCGAAAGAACATACATGTTGAGGTTCTGAAGACTATCTGTCGGATCTCGGCGTCAAATACGAAGCCTGTTTTCTAAACGGTTGAAAAGCATGATCTGACGAGAAGTTCTAAGTGTGATTTCTGTCCATAGTGGAGGAAGAGAGTATCCATCGGTTGAGAAGATCGAAAGGGAGGTCACGAAATCCGAGGCTCTTTCAATGAATAGAGCGAAAAGGGTTTCTTGAACCTAGTTCTTCAGAGATTAGGCGCCATTTCGTCTCGACTCTCTATTTTCCGAAAAGCGAGGTCAATGAAGTAATTGATATATAGAGAGCAAGTGAGATCAGTCCAGAGATGATAGGTGTAGATACCCATCCAAAGAGAATTCTCCTGATGAGCCTTGCATCGAAGTTTTTCGATCCTCTTGCAAGACCGACTCCTATAACCGCTCCCACAATTGCCTGTGAAACGGAAACTGGGACGCCAATGAAGGCGTATACCAAAACGGTAAGTGATTGAGCTAGAAGAGCTATAACAGATGCAAACGATTCAAGTGCGACTATCCTCGTTCCGATTGTGTACATGACTCTCTTGCTTAACATTACTGCACCTGCTGAAATGCTTAGGCCTCCAATTAGAACGGCTTTGTCGATTCCAATGATGTCCGCGAAGGTCCCTGTAATGTTGGCGACATTGTTCGCGCCAAGAGCAAATGAACCGAAGCCTCCTATAATTATGGCAAGTGCTTTTAGGAGAAGCTCCTGTATCTGAATCGAATGGATCATTCTGAAAGCAGAACCAACCATTCGATATAGAAGGAAAGCCGCAATTGCAGCGCCCAGAGGAGTCGTTATCCAGCAGGCCGCGATCTTCAACACGATAAGCCAATCAACGCCGCCTTCAAGTAAGCCAATTCCAATTACAGAGCCTACAACTGCCTGGGAAGAGGAAACTGGCAATCCCAGTCTATTAAGAAGGAGGACTGATATTCCTGCAGCAGCGGCATTTACTGAAGCAGATAGAAGTGTGTGAGAACTCAGGCTTGACAGAGTCTCCATTCCTCCCGCGCCGCCGAGTATTGCGCCCGTCAGCACAGCGAAGCTTGAGATCAAAGCTGCTGATCTATATTTCAAAATTCCGCTCGTTACTGTAGTACCATAGATATTTGCTGCATCGCTCCTTCCGAGAGTCCATCCGAAGAAGACAGCAGGCAGAAATGCAAGGAACATACAAATCCCTTCATGATCAGTGATAAAGAGGATTATAGCATCAAAGTATGGGTTTTACTCGCTCAAATCAGCAACTCAGAGTGATTCTTACTTCTATTCGCTTTCTGGCTGTTCGACTTCCTTCAAGCAGTATGTGTAATATCTCTTCTTATTGTTGCTGTCGATTTTCATTTTTAGGCCATGCATTTCATTCTCGAAACCGGGGAACTTGTTGTCGAACTCCTCTGAGAGATTGAGATACTCGACAATTCTCTTCGTTTCGTCTGTATATCTCTCGCCGGGCATTATGACTGGTATTCCTGGGGGGTACGGAACAACCATTACGGCCGATATTCTGTTTCGCAGTTCGCGGATTCTTACCAGCTCTGTATTTCCATTGACGAGTTCCGAGTATGCTTTTGAGGGAAGCATTACCTGTTCGGGATTGTGAGAGTAGACGTCCTTGAGGACCTTCGTAATTCTCACCTTCCTGAGGTATTCATGCATCTGTCCGCAAAGCTCCTGAAGAGTCATCTTTCCATACTTCTTCGGAAACTCTCTGACGATATCAGGAAATACGTCATCCAGAGGAGCGTCCTCGTCGAAGAGCTTCTTGAAAGTGAAAAGCTCCGCCAGCAACGTTCCAGATTTTCCCTTCGTCAGTCCCAGAGAAAAGAGTATCAGGAATGAGTAATGACCGGATTTCTCAACGACTAATCCCCTGTCCCTAAGGAAGGTAGTGACTATCGTTGCGGGTATGCCCCAGTTTCTCATCCGTCCCTGTCTAGTTATTCCTGGGGTCATAACAGTAACTTTCACCGGGTCGAGGAGAATGTAATCGTTTTCAAGCTTTCCAAATCCATGCCAGTCTTCGTTTGCTTTGAGATACCAGCAGTCAGGTCTATCTTTGAGAATCGATTCATCTATGTCTTCGAGATCGAAGGTCTTTCTTTGCCCGTCTTCTGACTCAATCGAGACCTTTTCCGGCTGCCATATTTCCAGCCACCATCTCCTCTTTCTGTCGGTCTCTTTGGATTCGATCTCTTTCTTCAGATGCTTCATTTTCTTTCTGAAGATAATCGCCTCTTGTATCGTTTCATCTATCAGGAATCTGCCGGCGTTGCCGGCCATCATTTTTGCCGCCACATCCAGCGAGGCAATTATTGCATACTGGGGAGAAGTTGACATATGCATCATATATGCTTCATTGAATCTCCCGTGATCAACCCTTTTTCTCCCGTCCTTGACATGAATCATTGAACCCTGAGAGAAGGCAGCGAGAAGCTTGTGGGTGGAATGAGTCGAGAAGACCACCGGCGACTTTTCCCTGTCTATATCTGGCGACATGCCGAAGCGGCCGAGATACATTTGGTGGAATTTCGCATAAGCATACCACGCCTCGTCGAAAAGCACGAAATCCACCACCTTCTCAAGCCCGTCCAGGATTGTCTTTGCGTTGTAGCAGAGACCGTCGTAAGTGGAATTTGTTACGACGGCCAGCTTTATTTTGAAGTTCTCTTTGTCTTCTACGAGCGGACTCTCCTTTATCGCCTTTTCAATCTCGCTCCACTCGAAATTTTCTTCATGAATAGGTCCGATTATTCCGAGCGAGTTCCTGCTCGGAGTAAGATAGATCGGAATTGCGCCCGTCATTATTATTGAATGCATAATCGACTTGTGACAGTTTCTGTCAACTAGAACGATGTCTCCCGGGGTCACGCAGTAATGGAAAACGATCTTGTTGGATGTCGAAGTGCCATTTGTCACAAAATATGTCTCGTCGGAGCCGAAGATCTTGGCAGCAGACTTTTCTGATTCTCCGATGGCTTCTGTGTGCTCAAGGAGTGATCCGAGTTCCGGCACCGAAACAGATAAGTCGCTCCTGAAAATATTCTCGCCGAAGAAGTTATGGAAGATCTTACCGGTAGATGATTTGAGAAAAGCCTCTCCGCCGCTATGACCTGGCGTGTGCCACGAATATTTGAATTCATCTACGTATCTAATGAGCTCTTTCAAAAAGGGAGGCAGCAGTTCGTCCATGTAGCGCTCAGTTGCTTCTTCGATTCTTCCCGCTATGAAAGAGGGGCTGTCTTCTAGTTTCCATACGTAGCCGTCTATCTGACTGACTATCTCTAGAGGAATCTCCATCACTTTTAATTTCTCTGTCATAAGGAAGATTGGAATGAGCATATTTCTACCGCGGATTATCTCAATAATCTCACCAGGTCCGAGAAACTCTGCGTCCGGTTTTATCACGAGATCCCAATCCAGCAAAACACAGCTGACATTCGAATGAGACATGAACTCTATTCTACAGTCGTAGCCTGAGTAAGATTCAATGACGGAAAACCCTCTCTTCTGAAGTTCCTTTACTATCTCTCTTGTAGCTCTTCCGCCGGTATTTTCAGAACGCAAATCATCATCGACAACAAGAACGGGAAAGTCTTTGAAAAGTTCCATCTTATCCCCTCGATTCTACCTTTTTGTAGGCAACAAACGAACCCTTCGGAACCCCTAGAAAACCGCCAATTACCTCGCACTTGGCCATGAGCAGGAAGAAGATCTCGCGCCTTGCCGAGCTCAAGCCTTCTAAGTTGCCCTGTCCTTTAGAGATTACAACATCGGCCCTGGAATAAATATCGAAAAAATCTCTCTTCATTGTCTTTTCCTGAGCGCCCGGGGCATCTGCTCCAGAATCAATTATCGTTGCCACTTCATCCATGCCAATTTCAAGGGCCTCTTCCATTGTAATGTCGTTAAGGGCCGGCTTTGTCCTGACCGAAAAATAACTTACAGGAACATCGGCGATATCTAGCAGGAGTTTGTCGAGAACCGCCTCGCCGCAGTTGTCCCCAACTATCAGCAGAGAGTCTGCCATTCGGATTCTATCTGCCAGTTCTTCAAGATCATCTATTGCAAATGGCTTCGATAGAGCTTCACCCATTGTAGTATGGATATCGATCTTGTGACCGGGAGCGACATCAATAATGTTTCCAGCTACAGAGAGCTTAAGCGCGCCGATCAAAGGATTATCCAGAGATAGCAGTTCCGCTTTAAGGTCTTCATAGATCTCCATGAGATTCATGTTTGAAAGCCTCTTGATCTCCCTGAAGGCGTCATGATCGCCAAATAGAGGTTCGAGGGCCTCGCCGACCTTTCTTCCAATATCTATTGGAGTGTCAGACCAGTCCATTTCCGCGACCCCCTTGAGAAAAGCCCTGACTACCTGTTTCTTCTCTTCCTCTCCAGCGTGGTTTTGGTCGAGAATTCGAAGAAGGCTGTTGAGATTGCAGGGAATGCATCTAAGATCTATCTTCATTCGATCACCTCACACTGAATTATACAGTGTTTTGGTAATCGCTACCTGTGTTCTGCTTGACTTGTAAACTACACTCCAACAGGAATTAACAGGTCAACCGTCATTGGTTCTCCGACATCTGGAATCAGACCGCCAAGAGCTGAAGTGATGTTTCTGGGCAGGAAGTGATGCTGGAATAAAACATCAGACGCAAGGCTGGCAAGGATCATGCCAGGTCGCAATGCCGGCAATGATTGTGCCGGGACGCAAGGCTGGCGAAGATCACGCCAGGTCGCAAGGCTGCCTTCGGCAGGAGGCCTTCTCAGGTCAACCGTCAACAGTCCACCGTCCTCCGAATCGGAACTTCTGGCGAAGATTGTTCAGGGAGGCAATGCCCACTTCGAGGGGAAACAAAGGATCGGGTTAAAAGAGCGGTTACGAGAACCCTGGGTTGATAAGAGCGGGTTAGGAAGTACGGGTGAAAGGAAACCAAAATGTATGGACAGACAGGTTTTCCGGTTCTGTCCCCCCTAGTGTTGGTTCTTAGGTTATCCCAGAAAGCATCACACACCGTCATTCTGTCAGTGCTCCTGGTCAGAATCCCGGTCTTTGAAACAGTTGCAAGTTGCAGTGTGCCAAGAAGGCGAAGAAGGGAACTTCGAGCCATGCTTAATTGAAGATGAGGGAGGGCCCCTCGAAGCCGCCATGCAGGTGGAGGCTTCAAACCGCCGTAAGCTGCTGTGGTAAAGAGCCATGGTAGTGAACGTTACGGGAAAAGGCGGGACAGTGAACCTGTCAGGTGAGTACCAGAGGAGACGAATACAAGTGAACCACCGTGAACGTGTCGTAAGAACTACTAGTGTCATCTAAACCGGGAGGTGCAACTATCCCGAGATAAGTCTGGAGGAAACCTGCTTACTGTCCAGATGGTGACCGGCATACAGGTGGCGTGACCCTGGTACAGGCTTCGATTAGGAACTTGGGAACCTGGATCTGGATGTTAAGGGAAAAGCCGCAAGTGGAAGACCCACGAGGGTGAAAGTACCGATGCCAGATTCAGGGGCGGAAC